>Ga0209345_10005363_pt1 | contig 11927 bp, 9 predicted proteins | sample Cruoilmetagenom7_FD_187294 | JGI IMG/M metagenome (GOLD analysis project Ga0209345, IMG submission 187294) | Oil polluted marine microbial communities from Coal Oil Point, Santa Barbara, California, USA - Sample 7 (SPAdes) (version 2) | ecosystem: Environmental > Aquatic > Marine > Oil seeps ...
GCTCTCCCCCTCACGGGCAAGGTCGTAAGCCCGATTGCCATTGATTTTAATGGCGGAAAATTGCGGCGGAACCTGATTAATCACACCTTGGAACTGCGGTAGACACGCCTCAATATCAGCGCGTGTCGGCCGTGCATCGCTTTCCTCGGCAATCGTGCCCTCGGTATCATCCGTCGTGGTTTCGGCTCCCCACGAGACAGTGAAGCGATAGGCTTTGATACCGTCCACCGCGAAGGAAACAGTCTTCGTTGCCTCCCCAAGCGCTATCGGCAGAATACCAGTGGCCAACGGGTCGAGTGTCCCCGCATGTCCAGCCTTCTGTGCATCAAACAGTCGTTTGATGACACCGACGGCCTGCGTTGAGGTCATTTCGAATGGTTTATCGAGAATGAGCCAACCATTGACCGGACGGCCTTTCTTACGACGGGACATGATTTTTTTGCGCACGATAATTTCAGCGAAGCACGATTTACAGGCTCGCTTGGGTTTAAAGGAATTACCTAGTGTCCTGACGAACCTTGGGGCTGCCAAGCAACTGATCGATTTTCATGCCTTCATCGAAACTTTCATCGAAACGAAATCGAATATCAGGCGAGAACTTCAATTTGAGAGACTTCGAAATTTCCCCGCGAATAAATCGTCGGTTTCGCTCCAACGCCTCAATCACTGGCGTGGCATCTCTCCCACCAAGTGGCATCACATAGGCCGTTGCGATTTTGAGATCTGGTGACATCCGCACTTCGGGCACGGACACCACAACGGAATCCAATGTGTCATCATGAATCGTACGCCGGTTAAGCATTTGCGCCAGTGTGTGACGCACCAACTCTCCCACCCGCAGTTGTCGCTGCGATGGCTCGGACGTCCGTGAGGATTTCGACTTCGGTTTCATATCAACAGTGTTTTCGTTTTAAAAAAGGTAATCTCGTCTTTGACAAGGCACCATGCCATGTCAGCAAGGTATCCAGCCAGGTTCTAATGTTTGCTCGCCCAATCAAGGATCAGCCGTCCCACATCTTCGGCTGCCTCCCGCTGAGGAAAATGACCAATTCCCGGCAAAGTTTCGAGTGCATATCCGCCGGGGAAATAGTCCTCACAACCATCAGACAATTCCGCTAGACAGCAGCCATCTTCAAGCCCATGGATGACCATCGTCGGGGTTAGAATTTCTTTTGCCCGCCCAATGACTTCCAAATCCGCAGCATAATAGGGATCGGGCTCGGCCAACCCCCATCTTGCGCGGTAAAAGTGGATAACAACGTCACACCAGTCGGGCGAATGGAACGCAGCCAGAACCTCCTGCCAGTCCTCTTCACGATACCATCCTTTAGGCGACCAAGTTTCCCATAGGTGACGACAAAATCCTTCGGGGTCAGCTCGAAACGCCGCCGCGCCATGCGGGGTTGCCAGATACCACTGGTACCAAATGCACTGTTTCTGCCGCCAACTCAATTCCCGTCCTGCACTTGGGGGTGTCCATCCGAGCGACAGTGCCACCGCAAACCCAATCCGCTCTGGGGCCAGAATGCAAGCATCAAACAGCGCCCTTGTTCCCCAGTCATGACCGACCAACCCGAAGCGTGGAATATTGAGTGCATCGGCTAAATCAAGAATGTCACGGGCGAGGGCCCCAGTCTCTCCGCTGCGCGGCAAAGGTGTCTCTCCGCGGCCCGACGTAGCAGCCTCTTGAAACATTGTCCCGCCATAGGCTCGCAGGCTTGGTGCAAAGGTCTCAAAGCCCGCGTCATGCAGTTGATTTAGAATGCCGTTCCACGTCTGCACGCTATCCGGCCAACCATGAATCAGGAATATCGGTGCACCCTCCGACGGCCCTGAGCGCTCAAGCTCTATCTTGAGGCTTGGCGTGATGACTTCAGAAATCATAGTCCGGGATGCTCCGGTTTTCGCCCCAAAAACCAATAACTAAATGGCGCATTCTCAAGCATACGGCCCAAAAAGCACTCATTGCGTAATTGCCCGTGAAGCGTGCAGCGGCCTAAAGTTGCCGCTTCACTTCTTCGACCTGGAAGCATTCAATGACGTCGCCTGCTCGAATGTCTTGGTAATTGGCGAATGCCATCCCGCATTCTTGCCCACCAGCCACTTCCTTGACCTCGTCCTTGAAACGCTTGAGCGTCGATAGCGTGCCTTCATGAATGACCACACTGTCGCGCACGAGCCGTACTTTGGCGCCGCGCTCGACCTTGCCTTCAGTAATGCGGCACCCTGCTACCTTACCGACCTTCGTGATGTTGAACACCTCACGAATTTCTGCATTGCCGAGGAAGATCTCACGCAACGTCGGATCAAGCATGCCAGACATCGCGGCTTTCACATCGTCAACCAGATCATAGATGATGTTGTAATACCGGATTTCGATACCGTCCTGGTCCGCCGAGCGCTTTGCCTGCGTATTGGCTCGAACGTTAAAGCCAATTACAATGGCTTTTGACGCCAATGCCAGAGTGATGTCGGATTCAGTAATTCCACCAGCGCCTGAATGTATGATCTGCGCGCCCACCTCGTCGTTGCCGAGTTTTCCAAGCGCACCAACGATCGCCTCGACCGACCCTTGCACATCGGCCTTGATGATCAGCGGGAATTCTTTCTTGCCGTCTTCACGCAGCTGCTCCATCATTTGCTCAAGCGTCTGAGCAGAACCGGTGGAGCCATGTGCATCACGGAGCTTGCGGATGCGGTATTCGGTGATTTCCCGCGCACGCGCTTCGTTCTCGACAACAGCAAATTCATCGCCAGCTTCAGGCGCTCCGTCAAATCCGAGAACTTCTACCGGTGTCGACGGCCCAGCTTTCGCGACATTCTTGCCGGTATCGTCGATCAACGCACGTGCCCGGCCCCAGGCTGTACCAGCCACAACGACGTCACCAATGCTCAGTGTGCCACGCTGGATCAACACTGTGCCTACTGGACCACGACCACGCTCAAGCTTGGCTTCAATCACATAGCCTTCAGCTGAACGGTTCGGGTTTGCCGACAGATCCAAAAGTTCAGCCTGTAAGCTGATCGCCTCAAGCAAGCCATTGAGATTCATCTTCTTAAGCGCTGAGACTTCAACTTCAAGCGTCTCACCTGACATGCTCTCAACAATCACTTCATGCTGAAGCAGTTCTGTTCGCACCCGGTTTGGATCAGCGTTAGGCTTATCCATCTTATTTATGGCGACAATCAGCGGAACTTCAGCCGCCTTTGCATGTGCAATCGCTTCGATAGTTTGAGGCATCACTCCATCATCTGCGGCCACAACCAGCACTACGATATCCGTCACCTTGGCACCACGTGCACGCATTGAGGTAAAAGCCGCGTGGCCTGGAGTATCGATGAAGGTAATCGGCCGTCCGGCTTCGGTGGAAACCTGATAGGCACCGATATGTTGGGTGATCCCACCAGCTTCACCGCTGGCAATGCTGGCTTTGCGGATTGCATCCAGTAGTGAAGTCTTACCGTGGTCGACGTGTCCCATGATGGTCACAATCGGCGCGCGAGGGAGCAAGGCCTCTTTGCCATCTTCCTCCCCGAAGAAACCTTCTTCGACGTCAGATTCAGACACCCGTTTCGACGTGTGACCAAACTCGGTCACGATCAATTCGGCTGTATCGCCATCAATCACGTCATTCATTTTGAGCATCGTGCCCTGTTTCATCAGGAGCTTGATGACATCAACTGCGCGTTCCGACATCCGGTTGGCAAGTTCTTGGATCGTTATTGATTCTGGAATGACCACATCGCGCATAACCTTATCGCGGACTGCAGAGATGCCCATTGCTTTAAGTTTTTCGCGCTCACGTTTCCGCTTTAACGAGGCAAGGGACCGCTCCCGCTGCCGTTCATCGAACGCATTCGTAATCGTTAGCTTGCCGCGAACCCGTCCTTCGTCACCGCGGCCACGTCCAGGCTTGCCACGCTTGTTGCGGTCATCATCATCCCGGGCGGCTGGTGGTGGCGCCGTTTTAACTCGGCGTCGAACCGGCTCCACTTCGTCTTTCTTAATTTCAGGAGGCTTCGGCTTGGGCCGATCCGGGCGGGGGACGATCATCGGGGTCATCCCGAACGATTTCATGATCGGTTCGCTAGGTTGGCTCGTGCGCACGGGCTCAGCTGGAGCAGCCGGAGCCGGCTTGACGGGTTCAGCAGGTGGCGTTGCTGGTGCGAGCTTTGCAGCTGCCGCCACCTTTTCAATCGCTTCACTTGCCGCCTTGGCCTTAGCCTGCGCCTCCGCAGCTGCTTCCTTGGCCTTGGCTTCCTCCACCGCCTTCTGCGCGATTTCCTCGGCGGCCTTCCGCTTGTTATCTTCTACCGCTTGCGCGGCAGCATTTCGTTCAGCTTCTTTCGAAGCATTTTGCGCCGCAGCCAACGCGGCTGCTCGCTTGGCCATTTCCTCTGAAGACAGTCCACCAGCTTTCGTGCGACCGCCTTGGCCAGGCCGTTGCCCGGTGCGCGCGGGCTTCTTAGCCGGATCGCGTGGCGCAACTACCGCGCGCTTCTTTTTCTTCTCGACAATAACAGATTTCGAACGGCCATGGCTGAATTTCTGCTGCACATGACCCGACTCAACCGTGCGCTTGAGACTCAAAGGCTTGCGCTCTTCGATTGGTTTGTCAGTTGTTTCTTTCGGCTCGCTCATACTACTTCCGTTTCTGGTCCTACGTCCTGCTGCCGCGCCAGACCATCTGAAGCCGGCATATTGGCATTCATTCCATCAAGGGTATTTGGTATCGGGGGTCGATATCGCATTAGTCGTTCGGCCGCCGAAACGAAACCTTCTGCAGCTCTGCCGGGGCTGAGAGCAGCATGTACCACATTTTCCCGGCCCGTGGCCAAGCACAATTGGTCGATTGTGAGGGCCTGCACTATGACGGGCATAATTTTGGCTTCACGGCACACCGCCTGGTACTTGCGTGAAAGGCGTCCTGCTCCACCATCGCTGGCGTCCAAAGCATGGATAAGCGCCATGGCTTGGCCTGACTGTATCAGCCCGTCAACCTTACCAAATCCGCAAACAACTAGGCCGGCCTTATTGGCCAGACTCAACGCCTGGATGGCTCGTTTCACAAGTAATAATGCAATCCGCTCGGGTAGATCATCGGGCACCGATACCCTGCGTTTGAACGCCCGCGCAAATGCACCTTTGTGCACAGCTTTCTCGACACTGTCTTGGAGGCCATCAACCCAGGCACCACGGCCCGGTAGCCGGCCTGCCAGATCTGGGATAACCCAGCCTTCTGGGTCTACGGCAAATCGAATAAGTTGGTCTGGCTCACAAACCGCACGAGACACAATACAGGTGCGCGCAGGCGCGCGCCCGTCCGAACCTTGTTTTTTGTGCCTCACTGCATCCATCGTGCGTATGTAATCTCCGGTCCATATCCAAGCTACAGCGTCGTCGGGGCAGCACTGCCGTCGGCGGTACTTTCTTCCCCATCATCGTCAGTGGCGTTCTCGCTGTCTTCTCCTGCTTCTTCTTCTACTTCTGCTTCGGGTTGAATTAGGTCCTCAGCATTGATCCAGCCCAGCAGAATGCGCGCAGCGAGGATCATCTCCTCAGCGTCCTGGCGGCCAACATCAAAGCTGTCGAGAATGCCCTTATGCGTTATCGCCTCAACGCCTTTTTCCTTCTTTCGCTCAACCCATCCGACGAGATCATCGGTTGCGCAGTCAGCCAGATCTTCCAGTGATTTGATGCCGTTCTCACCAAACCGCACCATCATCGCAGAGTTAACGCGAGACACCTGCATCAGGTCGTCCGCAACGCCAAGCTCTTTCCGTTTCTCATTGCGTGCTTGCTCCTGGCGGTCCAGGAACTCCTGTGCACGTTGCTGAATTTCAGTGGCGGTATCTTCATCAAAGCCTTCAATGCCGGCGATCTCTGGAAGCTCGACGTAAGCAACTTCCTCAACCGATGTAAAACCTTCAGTAACCAGCAGCTGGGCAATCACTTCATCGACGTCAAACGCTTCCATGAACAATTGCGTCCGTTTGGAAAACTCTTTTTGCCGTCGGTCGCTTTCCTCGACCTCAGTCAGGATATCGATATCCCAGCCGGTCAACTGCGAAGCGAGACGAACGTTCTGGCCGCGCCGCCCAATGGCTAGCGACAGTTGCGCCTCTGGCACGACAACTTCGATGCGCTCGGAATCTTCATCCAGTATGACCTTTGTGACTTCTGCGGGCGCCAGCGCATTCACAATGAAAGTTGCGGGATCATCATTCCACTGGATGATATCGATCTTCTCACCCTGAAGCTCGTTGACAACCGCCTGCACCCGTTGTCCCCGCATACCCACACATGCACCCACCGGATCAATCGATGAATCCCGCGACAGAACAGCAATTTTAGCCCGCGACCCCGGATCGCGCGCAACAGATTTGATTTCCACAACATTGTCGTAGATTTCCGGCACTTCCATCGCGAATAATTTCGACATGAATTCAGGCCGGCCACGCGAAAGAAAAATCTGTGGCCCGCGTTGCTCGCGCCGAACGTCATAGAGGTAAGCCCGCACCCGATCGCCATAGCGCACATTCTCACGCGGGATCATTTCGTCTCGCCGGACAATCGCTTCGGCGCGCCCTAGATCTACAATTACATTACCGTATTCAACCCGCTTAACCGATCCATTGACGATTTCACCGATACGGTCTTTGTATTCGTCAAATTGTCGATCCCGCTCCGCATCGCGCACTTTCTGCACGATCACCTGCTTTGCGTTCTGTGCGGCAACCCGGCCAAAATCCAGCGGGGGTAGCTCTTCTATAAATTCCTCACCGATTTCGGCATCAGCCTTGCGCTCTTTCGCTTCGGCGAGTGTTAATTGAGTCGACTCATTTTCGAGCTCTTCGACAACGGTCAAGACCCTTGTAAGCTGGGTCTCCCCGGTCTTCGGGTCAATATGGCAGCGAATGTCGTTTTCCGAGCCATAGCGCGTGCGAGCAGCCTTCTGGATCGCATCTTCCATGGCATTGATAACGATCATGCGGTCGATCGTCTTTTCACGCGCGACTGCATCCGCAATTTGCAGAAGCTCTAATCTGTTCGCACTGACACCGGCCATCGCCATTCCCAGTCTTCCTTCTTCACACCTAGGCTTCTTTAACGTCTGGCCCAGCCTTCACGCTTGGCCCAGTCTTTACGCCCAGTCTTTACACCGGGTCTTCATTCAAGTTTCCCGGCCTTCAAGTTTCAAGTGCCGTCACGTCTTTGGCACCGAGTTCTGAACACCCGAGTCTACATTCTGATCGCCAGGATCAGCATTTTCAACGGAATGATCTAAATCAACACCGTCCAAATCCGCATCGTCAATGCGGACAGCATCGTCGACAGAGCCATCTTCGGCTAAGGCATCCTCCTTCGATACCGCTTCAGCTTTAGCAGCTTCGACTGCCGCCAATTTAGATCGCCGTAACGATTCGCGAACGAGATCGTCGGTTAACACCAACCTCGCATCAGCAACAAGTCCTATTGGCAGGCCGACAGTATGCACCCCGATTTGATCGAGGTCGACCTCCAAACGTATCTCGCCGCCTTCAAACCCTTCTAAAACTCCTCGAAACCGCTTCCGTCCATCAATCAGCTCAGTAAGCTCAACCTTTGCCTGGTATCCGCCCCAAGTCTCAAAGTCTGAGGGGCGCACGAGTGGCCGATCAATACCTGGCGATGAAACTTCCAGGGCATAAGTTCCTGGTATCAAATCATAGGCATCAAGTAGTGGCGATAGCTGCCGCGAAATTGCCACGCAATCTTCAATCAGTATCGTTCCATCCGGCTTTTCAGCCATAATCTGCACAGTCTGTTTCTCCGCACGCCCCAGGATTGCTACCTGGACCAATCTAAAGCCCAAGTCCTCAAGCGCCGGCTCAATAAGTGCGGCGATTTGCAGGGCGAGGCCGGTTTCGCGAAGGAACCGTTTGTCTGAAATCTCCGAGTGTGCGTCCGTCATCCTGCCCTATTTCAACGCTCCCTGCTCTAATCCAACGCTGATCACGTGGCTTATTGGGTTCGCGCGGTCTGTCGTGTTTCCATAGCAAAAAAGAGCGGACCCGAAGGGCCCACCCTCAAAGTTGAGATGATCATGAGCATGCCTAGAGTATTTGAAGCAATGATCCAACGCAAGTGCAATTCGGCAAAATTTGCTCCCATTTAGGAACTGGTTAAACCATCGGGTATGGCTTGGGCGGGTATGGCTCAGGTATGGCTTCTGTGCATTCTAAGCGAATTTCATGCCCGTGCCAGGTCTGAACGTAGTGAGCACTAGACGCGAGCGAAAAAATATAAAGTGCTTTCTTATTTTTATGGGACCACTTTGGTGAAGCGGAAATAATATGATGAACGCCCTTCGCGGATCGCCTTTTGCTCATAGCGTGTCTGGGGCCAATCAGAAGGCCGTTCGCGCCAATCTTGCGGGCCATTTGCATTCCACACGAAATCCGCTGACTGCGTGGCAGCCAACAGCATTTCCGTTGCGTAGTCAGCAATGTCCGTACCAAGACGAAGTTCGGCGCCCGGTCGCATTACGCGAGCTACTTGGTCGAGGAACGCAGGCGAGATTAGCCGGCGCTTACGATGCCGCTTTTTGGGCCAGGGGTCGGGGAATAGGATGAAAACGCGCGCAAGTGATGCCTCTGGCAACCAGCGGAGCACATCCCTCGCATCATCCGTGTAAAGCCGCAGGCGTGAAACCCGGCCAGTGTCGACAGCATCCAAAACTTTCGCCACGCCATCAAGAAATGGCTCACACCCAATAATTCCTATATCCGCATTGGTCTCGGTGTTGTGCTGGGCTTGCCAGATCATATGCTCGCCACCGCCAAAGCCAATTTCAAGCCAAGTCGCTGTTGTGCTTGGAGAAAAAATCTGTTCCAGCGGTTCAGGCGCGGGTTGTTCAAGGTTGAGCGTCAGTTTTGGCAGCAGTTTCTCGACGTGCTTGGATTGTCGTGGCCTTAGAGGTCGACCGCGGCGTCTGCCGAACGAGCGGATGTCTCGAGCCACCTCCGTGGCTGGGTTTTTAAGCGCCACCTCCGTGGCTGGGTTTTCGAGAGCATTGTGCAAGATAGAGGTAGCTATTGATGGTTTATCGGACATCGCGCATCCTAACGAAACAATAGAAAACGGCCGCAGGCAAATGCCGCGGCCGTTAGATCCGGATCGTTTCAGCCCGGTCGCGTCACGCTGCGCCAGGGCCAATCGTAATCGGGTCTCTAGGCAACTGCAGACTTGATTTGATCTGCGAGATCTGTGCGTTCCCATGAGAACCCACCCTCATCGTCCGGCATGCGGCCAAAGTGGCCATAAGCCGAAGTTCGCGCAAAGATTGGCTTGTTGAGGTCGAGATGATTGCGAATGCCGCGGGGGCTGAGGTTCATGATCTCGCCCAACACCTTCTCAAGGCGCGATTCGTCAACCTTGCCGGTTCCATATAGCTCGGCATGGATCGATAATGGCTGCGCAACCCCGATTGCGTATGAAAGCTGCAGCGTGCAGCGATCAGCCAACCCGGCGGCCACCACATTCTTAGCAAGGTAGCGTGAGGCGTAAGCAGCGGAGCGGTCCACTTTTGTTGAATCTTTACCGCTGAATGCCCCGCCACCATGCGGTGCGGCCCCGCCATAGGTATCCACAATGATTTTCCGGCCCGTCAGACCGCAGTCACCATCAGGTCCGCCGATAACGAATTTACCCGTTGGATTAACATGCCAAATGGTATCGCCGGTTACCCACTCGGCAGGTAGCGTTTCGCGGATGAACGGCTCAACGATTTCCCGCACGCCTGAGGAAGAAAGGCTTTCATCAAGATGTTGCGTTGACAGCACGATGTTGGTAACCGCAACCGGCTTACCGTTTTCATAGCGCATCGTCAGTTGGCTTTTTGAATCAGGCCCCAGCTTGCCAGCATCGCGCGACCCGGCTTTGCGAGCCTTGGCCAGCACTTCAAGAATTTTGTGGCTGTAGTAGATCGGCGCCGGCATCAAGTCTGGCGTTTCGGTGCAGGCATAGCCAAACATGATGCCCTGGTCGCCAGCGCCCTCATCTTTATTGTGGCCTGAATCTACACCCTGAGCGATGTCGGCTGATTGCTCATGCAGCAATACGTCCACATCAGCGTCGCGCCAGTGAAACCCTTCTTGCTCATAACCGATATCCTTGATGGCCATCCGAGCAATATGCGCGATCCAGTCATGAGTGATTATGGAAGGCCCGCGCGTTTCGCCCGCGATTACAACTTGATTTGTTGTTGTCAGCGTTTCAGCGGCCACCCGGATATCCCAAGGATCGACTCCGGCTTTTGGTCCCTCGCGAAAGAATAGATCCACAATCTCATCCGAGATCCGGTCACAGACCTTGTCGGGATGCCCTTCAGAAACAGATTCACTAGTAAATTGAAATGTCCGACCTGACACGTTCGACCTCGTTTTGTATCTCTATGATGCTGATTGAAAAGCAGTCCCTGCGATAGCTTTAAAGTCATAGCCAGCGCCAACGACGAGCTCTTCTGCGATTAATTGACCGTACCCGTATTCCTGATGACAGACGGGGCATCTCACCCGTAGGCGCGCCATATCTCCAATCTGTCGCTCAATTCGGTTCATGCAAGCTTTTATCGATTGGGTCAAGCTTAGGGTTATTAGGGGTCATCGTTCTCTTCGGCAAGGCTTCGCACCAGTTCCACGATTGAGCGGCGGACCTTCGGATCAGAGATGCGAACGAATGCACGGTTCAATTCGATGCCCTCTCGGCTGCCCAAGAAGTTGACCACATAGCTGCTGCCGGATTCGTCATTTTCTGCAAAACCTGGCGCTGCCGGGATTGCATTCTCTTGCGGAACTTCATCGTAGAAAAATTGCACTGGCACACTCAGGATGCGCGACAATTCAAATAGACGACTCGCGCCAATTCTGTTGGTGCCTTTTTCGTATTTCTGAATCTGTTGGAACGTCAGCCGAAGTTGTTCACCGAGTTTTTCCTGGCTCATTCCAAGTAGCATACGTCGCAATCGAACGCGTCCGCCAACATGAACATCAATCGGGTTGGGCTGGCGGGGTCCTTTGTCCGTCTGTTCAGAAGTGTTCAATACACCCTCTTTCATATTCATTGATTGATGTGGGCATGATTCACATCAGCTTTGACCAGTGCAGCCGCAAGGTGGAATTCTACCGCATTTAATCCGTGGACGCGCGAGTTGAGACCATTACTAGCGCTTCGATGCTAAATAAACCCCTGCGTGGCGCGACGTAAAAGCATCTATACGGCAATAATGCAGGCTCGGAAGCGATCAGGCGAGCCTCTCCAGCTGGATGTGGCGTCGCAAGAGGTGCCCTCAGCTAGGCTGCTCGTGGCAGAAAGCGCCATTGCCACGCTAACAGGCCACCAAGTAGAGCTGCGATGGCCAGCCAGTTGAGCCAGAATAGGGCGTCACCAAAAAGCGCGTAGATTGTTGGATCGAGAGTCGAAGGAAGGGGCGTGTCAATAACGTTGCGGGCATTCAAAGGCAGTGACGCAAGCACCCGACCTCGTCCGTCGATAGTCCCAGAAATGCCGTTATTGGCAACGCGCAGCATCGGCAACCCGGTTTCTACTGCTCGCACACGGGCTTGATGAAAATGCTGATAAGGGCCGGTTGTGGCCCCAAACCATGCGTCGTTGGTCAAATTGAGAAGCAGCCCGGGGCGACCGCCTTTGACATGGACCTCATCCGGGAAAACGACTTCATAGCAAATCAATACCGAAATCGGCGGCAATCCAGGCACGATCATGGCTCGGCGCGGCAGCACACCAGGCGTGAACCCGCCGCGCTGTCGTGTCAGACTCTCTAGGCCAAACCATTCCAGCGTTGTTTGAAACGGTAGGTATTCGCCAAATGGAACCAGATGAATTTTATCGTACGTCGCGAGGTGCTTGCCCGTGTGGCTGATGG
>Ga0209345_10005364_pt1 | contig 11925 bp, 8 predicted proteins | sample Cruoilmetagenom7_FD_187294 | JGI IMG/M metagenome (GOLD analysis project Ga0209345, IMG submission 187294) | Oil polluted marine microbial communities from Coal Oil Point, Santa Barbara, California, USA - Sample 7 (SPAdes) (version 2) | ecosystem: Environmental > Aquatic > Marine > Oil seeps ...
CTGATCTTTTTGATTTTCAGCCAATTCGAACAAATCAGGTGGATCAAGCACAACCTTATCCACATCCATCAGGGTTGAAAAACCCGTCCCAATGAGGCGGTAACTGCGCCCATTACATTCTGGTTCTAACAAAGTTAAGGAACAGTCATATAGGGCTTCAAATGATTGTGTTGGATTGGGCAGTTGGCGTGATCTTGAAATGGTGCGAAAGCCTGTTGTCTTAAGTTTTAAGGTGACTGTGCGCCCTGCGAGTTTTACTTTTTTCATGCGGGTAGATATTTTTTCACACAAGGGTTTCAGTTGTGCTTTTAAATCTTCCAAACTATGAAGGTTATCATTAAAGGTGGTCTCGTTGGACACGCTTTTTGTTTCTGATTCTGGTGTGACTTTGCGATCGTCTTCGGCACGTGCAAAGTGGTAAAGCTTGGAACCCATGGCGCCATATAACTGCATGAGGTCGATTTTCTCAAATTCCAACAATTGCCCTATGGTTGCGATGCCATTGGAATTTAGCTTTTTTTCCATAGCTGCACCTACACCGAATATCATTTTAACAGGTTTATCAGCGAGGTAACTTTTGGCTTCTGCCTTGCCTAAAATAGCGAAGCCCCTTGGTTTGTCTAAGTCAGACGCAAGCTTCGCCATGGATTTGTTGTAGCTCAATCCAACAGAGGCGGTGATGCCAATTTCTTTTTCAATGCGATTGATAAGACGAATAAGTGTGCGTGCGGGACTTCCGCCATGTAAGGCCTCGGTCCCACTTAAATCTAAAAAAGCCTCATCAATGGACAGCGGCTCGACCAAGGGGGTGGTTTCAAACATCAGGTTGCGTACTTCGCGCCCGACTTCGCTGTATTTTCCCATGGTAGGTGGCACCACAACAAGGTCTGGGCATAATCTTAAAGCGCGTGTCATAGGCATTGCAGACCTGACGCCATAAATTCGTGCGACATAACAGGCAGCAGCGACGACGCCGCGATGACGCCCGCCGATAACAACGGGTTTGTCTGATAAGGATGGGTTATCGCGTTTTTCAACGGTGGCAAAAAAGGAGTCACAGTCAATATGGGCGATGTGTAAGTCGTTCAGTTCCGGATGGCTGAGCAAACGCACAGACCCACAAGATGGACAGCGTTTGCTGTGGGGTAAGTCATCAAAGCTATGGGCGCAATCGCGACATAAGGTGGGGAGGAGTTCAGCCATATAGCCATCTTAGTCTATGGAGAACAAAAAGAGAATATCAAAAATGAAAATTGTAGCTTAAACAGGCCAAAGCCACGCCGCACCGCGCACGCCACTGGCATCCCCATGTTTGGCTTTAGCAAGTTTAGTCTCACAAACATCAGAAAACACCCATTGATCCCATAGCTTGGGTACCGTGTCATACCATCGATTGATATTTGAAACCCCACCGCCTAAGACAATGATATCTGGGTCAAAAATATTTATGACACTGGCAAGCGCACGCGCCAAACGTTGTTCATAGAGTGCAAAAATTGGGTCTGTTATGTTATCGGGAAGGGAAGCGATGTCTTTGGCATCAATCTTAGTTCCACATATATTTTCAAAGGTACGCGCCAAACCCGGCCCTGATAAATAAGTCTCGATACAGCCATTTAATCCACAATAACAAAGCGGTCCGGTACGTTCTTTATCAAGTGACCAAGGTAGCGGGTTATGCCCCCATTCCCCAGCAATGGAGTTGGTTCCTTGAAGAGCCAGGCCTTGTACAATAAGACCGCCGCCTACACCCGTGCCCAAAATCACCCCAAAAACGGTGTCATATCCAGCCCCTGCGCCATCGCTGCTTTCTGATAAAGCAAAGCAATTGGCGTCGTTTGAAATACGAACTTCACGGTTTAAAGCTGCATTAAGATCGTCAGATAAGGGTTTACCAATGAGCCAAGTTGAATTGGCGTTTTTGACTAAGCCAGTGTGTTTTGAAAGGGAGCCGGGAATACCGATACCAAGGTTTCCGGTTTGCCCGACATGGTTTTCTGCAGCACAGACAAGGTCGTAAATTGAGGCAATGGTTTTAGCATAATCACCCTGAGGCGAGGGGATACGCTTGCGATATATTTCTTCACCATTGTTGTTAAGACATAAGATTTCAATCTTTGTCCCTCCAAGATCAATTCCGATCCGCATAAGTAACTCCAACATATTGCGAAGTGTTAATTTGTTACAGCCCCATTATGAATTATAGCTCCGTCTCATCTGTCTCATTCACCAGTTTCAAATCATCCATAACACAATACAAAGCTGGCATCAGAAAAAGAGATAAAATTGTAGCAACCATAAGACCAAAGGCAAGGCTTGTTGCTAAGGGAATTAATATTTGTGCTTGAGTGCTGCGCTCTAATAATAAGGGCAAGAGCCCAACCACTGTGGTTAAGGTTGTTAAGACAATCGCCCGAAATCGTATGCGCCCAGCATAAGCTGCAGCTTCAAGTGTGCTTGCACCTTCTCTTCTTTTGTTACGAATAAATTGCATCATAAGGATGGAATTATTTACAACAACGCCGGCAAGGGCAGCCCCGCCAATCAGGCTTGGCATAGAAAGTTCCAATCCCATTAGGTAATGTCCCCAGATTACACCAATCAAAGCCGTTGGTATAACGGCCATCACCAAGATAGGGACAAAATAACTTCTGAATTGAAAAGCCAATAAAATATAAACACCAAGCAATCCAATAAGCATATTTGATCCCATAGAACGACGTGTTTCTGCCGAGTTGGAACTTTCACCTTCAAGGTTAAAGGTTATGCTTGGATAACGTTTTAATAGATCAGGTAATAACTGAGTGTTAAAGGCAGCTAATACTTCGGCTGTGTTGGTGATGCGCGTATCCACATCCCCTTGAATAGAAATGGTGCGCACACCATTATAACGATTGATACGGGCCCATCCACGAACTTCTTCAATCTCTGCAATAGATTTTAACGGGATGAGGATTCCATCAGCACCGACGAGGTTTAAACGTTCAAAATCTTGAATGCTGTTACGATCTTTTTTATCTATTTGTAACGTAACTTCATAGGTTTCTGTCCCTACAGGGAATTCATCAATAACAATACCTTGAAAGCGTGTCCGAATTTGGTCTGAAATATTTTTAGCCGTTAAACCAAGTGCAGATGCACCTTGTTTTAGGTGTAATCTGAATTCGCGTTTTCCAGGACGTAAGTCATCACTAAGATCATTAACGCCGTTAAATTTACCTAAAAAGGCAACCACTTCACTTGATGCTTTTTTTAGAATACTTAAATCGGTTCCTCCAAAGCGAAGGTCAATGGCCCGGCCTGCGGGACCAACAGTAGACTCTGTGTATTTGACTGAGATTACATCAGGTATATCACCACTTAAGCTTCGCCATTTTGTAACAATTTCATCTATGGTAGTCGTTCGAATTTCGGCACTTAGTAAATCTGCAGAAATCGTTGCAACATGTGGCCCCGTTTCATAGGCGTCATCATTTGTTGAATATATAATCGCCGTATTTTGAATCAGCTTGGCTTGATCTGGTTGTTGGGGGGAGTATCCATCATTAACGTGTTTAAGGGCATCAATTAGATGATTAGCCACTTCTTCGGTGCGAGAAAGAGGCGTTCCCTGGGGTAATAGAATACGCGCTTCAATAATATCTCCTTCGATATCTGGAAAGCCCCTGACTTTTAATGCGCCACCAGCTATCAATGAAAACGAAATTACCAAGAACATGATAACAAGACCGATGGTGACATATCGCCATTTGATGGCTAGGTCTAAAAGCTTTCCGTATGAGTTCTCTCTGAAACTTGTAAAGCCTTTTTCAAAAGCTATTCTAAAACGTGAGGGGTCTTCTCTGTTTAAATGTTTTAATGAATGAGATAAATGGCTTGGTAAGATAAGGAAGGCCTCAATGAGACTTACAGCCAAAGTTGTAATTAAGACAACGGGGAGCACACCAAGAATTTGGCCAAGGTCACCATCTAGAAAAATTAAAGCGCCAAAGATAAAAATAGTCGTCGCAAATGATGACAAGATACCAGGTAAGACTTCGATCACGCCATTAATTGCAGCTGTAATTGGGATTTCTCCTTTTTGGAGACGATTGGCGATATTTTCAGAAATAACAATGGCATCATCCATCAAAAGGCCAATAGCGATTAAAAGCCCCACGAGCGATATCTGGTTCAAACTCATGTCTAACAAAGACATAACAAACAATGATCCAAGAAAAGAGACAGGCAAGCCCATCGCTACCCAAAAACTAAACCTTACGCTGAAAAACAGGCCTAGAATCAAGACAACCAATATGAGGCCCTGTATCCCATTTGAAACCAAAAGATCCAATCGGCCTTTTACAACAGATGCTGTGTCACGGCTTAAGGTTAGTGAAATCGTTTCTGGTGTGCGTGCGCGTTCTCCTTCGATGAATTTTTTAACTTGATCAACAACACTTAACACATCATCTGATTTTGCTTTATAAACATCAATCAATGCTGCTTTTTGGCCATTGAAGATAATTTTTTCATCATTATTTTCAAATGTATCGCTGATTTTTGCAATATCGCCTAGACGTACTTCAGCCCCAGAAAGCGAAGAAACCACCACGATATCTCTAAATGAATCAGCTGTTTTTCTTTGATCATCAAAACGTAAGATCACATCTTCATTTGGGCTTTCAATTTCACCCACAGGCAATCCAATGCTTTGGTTTTTGATGGCATTAGAAATCTCGACAGCTGATAAACCTAACTGTTCAAGTTGTTTAGAGGGAAGCTCTATACGAATTTGGCGATCAGAAAAACCACGTATTTCTGTTTTAGCAACCCCGGGCATGGCTTGCAGGCGTGTTTTCAAAGTTTCGCTATAAGATTTTAAATCGGCAAGGTTTTCAGGCCCTGTCACAGCAATGGAGGCTAGAAAAGCAGTTCGTCCAATTTCATTAACGACGGGGTCTTCAACATCATCTGGAAAATCGGAAATGATGTCGATTTCGGATTTTACATCATCCAAAAAGGTTGTCATTTCACCTTTTTCGCTCATCTCAATGGTTGCGATTACAACACCTTCACGAGCATCGCATTGGGTTTCTTTTAGATTGGTAATTCCTTCAACAGCTTCTTCAATACGTCTGCAGACCGCATCTTCGACTTCTTCTGGTGTTGCCCCTTTATATATGGCTTGTACCTGCACGCGGACATTTTTTAATTCAGGGAACGTGTCGCGCTTTAAATTGGATAATCCTGTAATACCAAGCGCAATGATGCACAGCATTAACAAATTGGATGCATTGGGATGTCGTGCAAAGAAACTGATCATTGAGAAGACCCCATTCCAGAGGCTGCATTTTTCACAGATTGAGTTAATGACGTATCATTTACTGCTGTAAGTAACATGCCATCCACAGCAGGAATTAAATCAGAGACAATAACTTTGTCCCCCTCATTTAAATTACCTTTAATTATGCTGGCCCCATTTTGTGAGAACAGCACATCCACTTTTTTTGTTTCAAGGCGGTTCTGCTTATTCATGACATAGACGTGCCCTTGGCGAACAGCTGTGCGAGGAATAACAAGTTTGTTTTTTAAAGGGTTACCTGTGATATGTATTTGCACAAACATCCCTTTAACTAAAGGAGGCTTAATACCGGGTTGAATATTTTTATAGGGGTCTTTCACCGAGACGATGAAGCCGAGAGTACGTGTTTTCGTATCAATCGTATCAGACATGCGCACAACAGTTGCCGGCCATTTGACATTGGCATCGCCTAAATCAATTCGAACAACGGCTTTAAGGCCTGTAAGTTCTGCAAGGGAATTTATCATTATGTCATCAGAGTCTTTCTGGTTCCCTTTGCCTGACAATAAAGCAGGTAATACTCCCATTGGGATTTGGGCAGAAATTTCGACTTGATCAATGACATCACCTTTAAAAAGGCTCTGACCTAGGGACGTATATTGGTTGCTTTCAATTTCTAAATCAGCAATGCGAATGTCGTATGGTGCATAAATAATCGTTTGATCCAAATCACGTTGGGCCTGAGATGCTTTTGCATTCAAGACATTTCTCTCAGCTGGAATGAGGGAAATTGTATTACGTAAGTTTTGCAAGGTTACATTTTTAACGAGGACGGCTTGCTCAGCTTGATCTAAACTCGATTGTGATGCAGCCCCTTTTTTGCGTAATTTTTGCTTACGTGAATAATCGCCCTTGGCTAATTTCAAATTACGTTCTTCAATGGCAATTAAGGCTTGAGTGTTTTTTTCTTTAATATCAATTTCTGATAATTCGGCCTTTAGCTGAACAAGAGCGAGCTCGTAATCCACAGGATCTATTTTTAATAACTCTGTATCTTTCGGCAGAATATTTCCATCGCGAAGTAAGGGGTTTATATAAATAATTCTCCCGGAGACTTCGCTGACGGCATTCCATGTACGTTCAGGTTCTGCCGTGCCATAGACCATAATACTGGGAATGACATTTGTTTTTAGCACATGAACAGTCCGTACTGTTTGACTGACTTCAGTAACAGGGCTCAGAGGCGGAGGTGTTTTGCTTTTAAGCATAAAGATGAAAACAGCAATACCGATGACAATGGGAACCAAAATCAAAATTTTACGTTTCCAAGTTGCCTGTGTGTTTGTCATCTTTTTTTCCTTGTTCATGAAAGCGCGCTAAAATAAATATTTTTAACATAGGGCAGTTCAGTTCTGGTTATATATTACAGTTTTACAATATAAAGTGTGAATTCTTTCATAAACCAGATAATTAAAGATTAGAGAATCCCTTTAGATTCGATAAAAAATAAAGGTTGTTGCACCTTTACAGTCTTTATTTCTTTTAAATTTAAATTAGCCCGCTAAAAAAATAAAACAGATAGGCAATTTTTTCCTAGCTGTTAAGACTTGTTAAACGTTTGAATCTTATTGTGAATTTTAAGAAATAATTTGTAATAAGAGTTTTCCTGTCTGGTTGTTACTAATTTAGTTAGCTAGAAGGGAATATTTCTAAAAGACATTTGAGGAACTTCTTTGCAGACCAAGAAGTTTCCGAGTAGATTAAACTTCGCGCCTTTGCCTAATTCTACCCTTAATATAGGGAAAGCAAAGAGTGCATATAAAAACAGGGAATGATATCCAATGGTGGATTCGGTGGAAAATAAGCTAGGGATTACAAAAAAGGGCATTTCATGTGCGCTTGATCTAAAGGAAGGTTATAAGGCGAGCCAACCGATTTGTATTCCAGGCGAAAAAACCAAAATCTTGATGCCCGAACACCTGCTTAATTTAAAAATGGATTTATCGACCTTGGAAGATCCGCTGCCTTTGTCTTTGATGGCAACGCGCGATCCTGAATCCCCAATGTCACTGGCAGCTGCCGCGCGCCTTTGTCCTTTGGCTGGGAAAAATGAATTTGTTGGCGAAGTGATGAAAATCGTCGCGGACGCATCTAAGCATGAAAACGTGACTTCAGCTATTAATCTGCTGCACGAAAATGATTTTCACCCAAAAGCCATTGGTGAAGTTGTTCGCCAAACCAATCGGGCGATCATTCAAGCGCGTAAACAGTTTTCATCAGCACTTCGTCAAAACCTTCACGCGCTTCTTGAAGGCGACATGATGCCACGTGCCTTCGTTCTTGAATTTTTCGAGTTGACGGAAAACGGGAACTTACGCCACGACATTCGCAAACGCTTGGTCACCAGCTTGTTGCTGTCGACGACCATGCGTCCTTCTATTAAATTCCTATTCTTGGAAAACTTTGATCGTTTACCAGAAGCTGTTCGCATGACGATTATCAAAGACGTGCTGAACGCGCCTGAAAATCATCACACAGAAGTCATCAAAGAAGAACTTGCTTGGATCGTAAACCAAGAAAAAGGCGGATCTTCGTTCAAATACCACTAAGAATGAATACTTTTTATCTTTGATTTCAAGCGGCTCTCTTTCAATGGAAAGGGGGCCGTTTTCATTCCTGTACTTGCCATACCTTCCTTACGCTGCCATATATGTTCTATGAACGAACAATAATCCTCGGAGCCTTTAATGACCTCAGATATGAAAACGGCATTTGATGCTATACCGAATGCAGGTCATGCGATCGAGGTCGCGAGTGGTGTTTTCTGGGTTCGCATGCCTTTACCCTTTAAGTTGGATCACATCAATTTGTGGGTCTTGGATGATGGTGATGGCTGGGTGATTGTGGACACAGGCATTAACCTGCCAGAGGTCCGTGAACGTTGGCAGACTTTGTTTGCAGGGCCTATGGGCGCAAAACCATTGAAGAAAATCATTTGCACACACTTTCATCCAGACCATGTCGGACTGGCGGGATGGTTTGAAGAAAAGTATGATTTACCTTTGTGGATGACCTTGGGTGAATGGGGGATGGCGCGAAATTTGAAGCAGGAAACGACAGAACGCTCAACTGATTACCTACAAAAGTTCTATCACCGCGCGGGCCTTGATGAGGCCACCATGGCCTTAATCCCTGAACGTAGCATTTCTTATCCGTCGCGCATTACAGTCCCACCAGCCGGAATTCGTCGCATTGTTGATGGTGAAGTGCTCAGCATTGGCGGGCGTGACTGGAAAATTATTGTCGGCACAGGACATAGCCCCGAACATGCATGTCTTTATTGTGAAGATTTAAACGTCTTAATCTCGGGCGATCAAGTTTTGCCACGCATCAGCCCCAACATCAGCATTTGGCCGCAAGAACCCGCAGGCGACCCTTTATCGCAATTCCTTGCCAGCTTAAAATTATTTGATCATTTACCAGAGGATGTTTTGGTTCTACCCAGTCACGATTGGCCTTTTCGTGGATTACATGCACGCCTTTCTGAATTGGCACATCATCATGATGAACGTTTGGAAGAGACCTATAATTTGTGTGAAAAAGCCGTCACAGGGTTTGAAGTTCTATCGGGTTTATTTACGCGCAAGCTGGATAGCCACCAAGTGTTTTTTGCCATCGGTGAAGCCCTCGCGCACTTGCATCATTTAGAAGCCCAAGGCAGGTTGCACCGTGAAGATGGCTTAGATGGTATTTCTAGGTTTGTGCAAAAAAAGGCTTAAGACTTATGTGTTGCTGCTGCAATGACATGGACCCAGCCTAAGTAGCCGTCATTGGCGGCTTTTTGCCACAACTCCATTCCTTCGCGCGCATTATCAAATGCTTTTTGTCCTATACGAGGGATGATTTCGTCGCGCTTGCGATCAAGTTGTTTGAGTGCCCAGTCATAGGTGCGTGCAACATTTTCAGACCAATCTTCCCATTTTTCGACTGTGAAGTTGGCTTTTTTAAGCTCGACCTCATATTCATGTTTAGACCACATAGAAGAAGATGTGATGCGTTTTAAGATTTGTTCGCGCAACGCGGGCGGCGTTGATCTGCGCAAGGTGATTTCTGAAAAAGCCAACAGGCCGAAAGGTTCTAGGACGCGGTGCGCTTCATCAAGGACGCGGACTTGATCACCTGCGTGTAAAAAGCTTTCTTGGCTCCAATAAACTTCGAAGCTGTTATCGGCGTAAGGCAGGTTGTGATAGTCACATTTTTCGAAACGAACTTTGTCAGCCAAGCCTTCTGCTAGTGTTAATTCAGCCGCTCGGCTCAGTTGTCTTTCAGAAATGTTGGTAGCAAGGACCGAGCAATCGAAACTACGCGCCAATTGACGCGCGAGTGTGCCGTAGCCGCAGCCGACTTCTAAAACTTTACTGTCTTTATTTAAGGTAATGCCATTGATCATGGTGTCTTTGGCGCGTTGCATGGCGGATGGCAAGGGCTCATCTTGACGCTCAAACAGACCTAAATGAATGCTCGTACCCCAAATACTGCGATATATTTCATCGGCTGTTCCATCGTAATAGCTGCGTGCAGCTTCAACAGATATATCGATTTTATTATGTGCTGCAAGTGTCAACGACGTCATTTAATTCTCAATTAAAAAGCTTTATGAATCAGTGCGGGCCGCCTAATTGAGGCGGCCCTAACTAAAGGATTGATAACTTACTACAGGGTTTTAAGCCTTAAGCGCACGCACTTTCTTCATCGCTCGCACAATAAAGGTCGTAAAGCGTGCCAATAATTGTCGCAGCTTCTTCACCTTTTAAGGAGTAATAGATGGTCTGCGCATCGCGGCGCGTTTGTACCAAATTGTCACGACGCAGGCGCGCGAGGTGTTGTGAAAGAGCGGATTGGCTGAGACCAATGATCTTTTCCAATTCACCAACAGATTTTTCATCATTTGAGATTTGGCACAAGATCATCAGACGATGTTGGTTGCTCATAGCCTTAAGCAATGTACTTGCGCGGCGGGCATTTTCTTCTAATCTTTGGAGTTCGATATCCATTTGAATTATCCGTTATAAAATCGTTTTACGAGAGCAGCTTTAATGCGTATCTGCGTATATAAGAGAATTTCATAAAATGAATATAAGTAAAATAAGAAATTAATTCCACACAAAAATAAAAATATACCTAATTTTTTAGTTAATTATAAAGCATGAGAAACCGTATAGCATGTATGTTCGCTTTGGTTTTATTATGAAGTTGGTTATAAGTATTTCGTATATAGATTTAATTGAGGATGAAATGGCTGAGCCAGATAGAAAACTAGATGCAAGTGGAATGCGCTGCCCTATTCCAGTCCTGCGTGCACAAAAAGAGATTAAAGCGATGAATACGGGAGAAGTCCTGGAAATTATTGCAAGCGATGGACAGGCACCACGTGATTTTCGTGACTTTTGTGAAGAGGCGGGACACAGCTTATTAGTCTCGCAAGAACGAGGAGATCACTACTACCTTCTTATTCAAAAAGCCTAGGCTCAGGCTCTAAGCTCTTTGTTTAGGTAGAACAATGGTTAGAAGGGGGGGAATGATCACCAAAGTGAGCAGTGCCGACAGAGTTAATCCCCCGACAACAACGGACCCTAGGCCACGATAAAGTTCTGAGCCGGCACCGGGGAATAGAACCAGCGGCAACATGCCAAAGACACTGGTTAGTGTGGACATGAAGATAGGGCGAATACGGCTTTTTGTTGCCAAACGAATGCTGGCTGCGGTGCTCAGGCGTTCTTCGCGCACGTGATATAGCGTTTGATGAACCAATAAAATAGCATTATTCACGACGATCCCGACTAAGATGACAAAGCCTAAAAGGGTCAACATGTCTAAGGGCTGTTGTGTAAAAATATTCAACAAGCCAAGGCCCGCAATCCCACCTGCTGTGGCAAGGGGAACAGATAACATGATGACAAAGGGATAGACGAAGCTTTCAAATAAGACAGCCATGGTCAGATATACAATGGCTATGGCGAGCAGCATTTCCCAAACCATTGCATTCCAAGCTTGGCTCAGTTTATCAGCTGTTCCTGACATATGCATGGAAACGCCTGCGGGCAATCCTTCAGCTGCCAAAGGCAGCATAACTTGATCGCGCAATGTATCCATTGCGGCTTCAAGTGGCAGGTTGGGACTGGGGCGAACCTCAAGTGTTACAGCGCGTCGTCGTTCGATATGACGAATTTCTGTTGGTCCAGATGTGACTTTTACATCCGCCACTGAATTAACCGGAATAATCTGACCTGTATTTGTTACGACGGGTAAATATCCAATACCTTGTGTTTCTTGCACACGTTTGTTGGGGCCTTTTAGGGTTAGGTCAATACGTTTGCCATCCACAGTCACTTCGGTAATACGCATACCATCATTAAACGCATCCACGGTTTGTCCAAGCTCACGTGCCGTAATCCCATTATCAGCAAGGCGCAAAGGATTTGGATAAATTCGCACTTCCGGTGCACCGAGTTCTAAGCCCGGCTTCGGTCTGAACTGATTGCCTTCTTCGCGCGGTAAATGTTGGCTGATTTTACCTGTTGCACGCAAGGCGACATCTAATACTTTTTCCAAGTCAGGGCCCGTGACATTCAAATCAATGG
>Ga0209345_10005365_pt1 | contig 11923 bp, 8 predicted proteins | sample Cruoilmetagenom7_FD_187294 | JGI IMG/M metagenome (GOLD analysis project Ga0209345, IMG submission 187294) | Oil polluted marine microbial communities from Coal Oil Point, Santa Barbara, California, USA - Sample 7 (SPAdes) (version 2) | ecosystem: Environmental > Aquatic > Marine > Oil seeps ...
TTCTTAAAAATCCATAAGGGATGATTAAGTTGTTACTTAGCATTGTTGACAAAGCTAATGTTGAAATTACCACCATTGAAATAGCTGCTGAAAAACCGCCGAGAAAAACTAACATCACTAAAAAATCATTGCCTTGTTGCAAAGGCAACATAACTGTAAACAAATCGGCCTCAACTTGTTGATTTTGAAACATAATATTTCCTCCCCAAGCAATGAAAATTACAAATACATTAAATAACAATAAATATAATGGAAACAACCAAGTTGCTTTTTTAAAATATTTTTCGCGTTCATTTTCTACCACTGAAACCTGAAATTGTCTTGGCAATAACATTACTGCTATCATTGAAACAATACTCAACATAAACCAATTAAATCCTCCTTCTAATCCATTTAAACTCTGTTGAGATTTAAAATTTGGCAATACGGAAACTTGCTCGTAAATATCACTTGGTTCATTGAACAAATAAAAAGTTACATAAACTCCTATAACTAGAAAAAACAATAATTTTATAATAGATTCTAATGCTACTGCGGTAATAATTCCTTTATGCCTTTCAGAAGCATCGGTATGTTGTGTACCAAAAAATGCTGCAAAAACAGCCAATAAGATTGCGATGTAAAAAGTGGTATCATTTACTATTGAATTTACAACAATATTATGATTTGTAATAACATTAAACGTTTCAGAAATCGCTTTTAATTGTAATGAAATGTATGGAACAATCGCCAATACACAAACGATTGCAACAAGTGCACTTAAAAAACGATCGTTTCCGTATCGTAATGAAATAAAATCGGCTAAAGAAGATATTTTATTCCCTTTTGAAATACGAATTATTTTTTTCATTAAAATCATCCAAAAAGATATTTGGTTAATTAATAATTTACGATTGCTAAAAATTAATTTTATCCCTTACAATATGAAAAGAAAAGTAATTTGAATAAAATTTAATATATATACTTGTAAATAAGTATAGTTATTCTTTAAATCGCTCCCAACGAATCAACATGTATTTATCTCCCAAATCTGTTACAATTACGCCAGCTCCATCCAGATTTTCAGTTTTGGAAAAGTAATTTGATAGCTCATTTGCGTTCAATATTTTATAAGTTGAGTGATATTCAAAACTATAAGGTCGCTTGATATTGTACTTTTTCACCCAATTTATAACACTTACATGCGAAATACCTAGAATACGCTCAATTTCTCTATAACTCAACCCTTCTAAATACAATTGCAAGGCTTTGTTTACATAATACGAATCTATTTGTTTCCCAATCTTGTTTACAGTAAAGTAATAACTACACTTTTTACATTTATAACGCTGACGTTCTTTTACTATTCCACTTTTAACATACTGATCTGAACCACAGTTTGGACAAAACTCTATATTCATATATACTATTTTTGCATAAATATACTATTTTAGCATTTTAATTGCAACTATGAAATTTTTTCAGACATAAATCAGGTAATATCATGTACCAAAATTAATAGAAACCTGATAAACACTCATAGCATAAAAATTGACGTTTTTACTTTTTTTTAGATTTCTAATAAGTTTAGAAACTTAGGAATTCCATAAAATTCATGACTAAAACTCATAATTTAATTATTTATGTCATTTGTTTTATTTCATTATAATAATTATAACGTTTTCGTACTTTCACTAAACATAAATATATCTTTTACTTAATTTTGTAACTATATCAATAATTACCAATTTTATATGTTAAAACAAGGATTATACTTACCAGAATTTGAACATGAAAACTGCGGTGCAGGCTTCATTTGCAATTTAAAAGGTCAAAAAACAAATCAAATAATTCATGATGCTTTAGAGATTTTAGTAAAACTCGAACATCGTGGGGGTGTAAGTTCCGATGGAAAAACAGGTGATGGTGCTGGGTTATTAATTGATATTCCACATATATATTTTAAAAGAGTTTGTGAGTTTGAATTGCCAGCTCAAAGGGATTATGCAGTTGGTATGGTATTTTTTCCGAAAAACAAAAATCAGTATCGATATTGCAAACAAGAATTTGAAAAAGAAATTTTAAATCAAGGTTTAAAAATATTAGGTTGGAGAACTGTGCCTGTAAATCCGGCCGTTCTTGGTGAAATCGCCTTAAATTCTGAACCTATAATTGAGCAAGTTTTTATTTCAAAAGGTAGAATTAAAAAGGAACTAAATTTTAAAGCAAAACTATACGCTGCTCGAAAAATAACTGAACACACTATTGCTGCATCAAAGATGTCTGAAGCATCTTATTTCTATGTTTCAAGTTTATCTAATACAACATTAATATATAAAGGTATCATTATGCCTGAAGATATTGGACCGTATTTTATCGATTTACAACAACCAGATTTAGTTACGAGATTAGCATTGGTGCATCAACGATTTTCAACCAATACAATGCCTTCTTGGGAATTAGCCCAACCTTTCAGATTTATGTGTCAGAATGGCGAAATTAACACCCTAAGAGGAAATGTAAGCAGAATGCGTGTTCGTGAAGAAATCATGAAAAGTGATGTATTTGGTAGCGACATTGATAAATTATTTCCAATAATTTTACCAGGAAAATCTGATTCAGCTTCTATGGATATGGTTGTTGAACTGTTAACATTATCAGGAAGATCTTTACCAGAAGTAATGATGATGCTTATTCCAGAAGCTTGGGAAAAACACCAAACAATGTCTAAAGAGCGAAAAGCTTTTTACGAATATAATGCATGTTTAATGGAACCTTGGGACGGTCCAGCATCTGTTCCTTTTACCGATGGTGATTATATCGGTGCTTTATTAGATAGAAACGGATTAAGACCATCAAGATATACCGTTACAAAAAGTGGAAAATTAATTATGTCTTCAGAAATTGGAGTTGTTGATATTGAGCCTGAAGATATTGAAAAACACGGTAGATTAGAACCAGGAAAAATGTTTCTGGTAGATATGAATGAAGGTAGAATTATTAATGATGAAGAAATAAAGTCAAAAATTGCTGCTGAAAGACCTTATAAAGAATGGTTAGACGAAACAAGAATTGACTTAAAAGATGTTGCGAACACCAATGAAGATTGCCCAATTGAAACCTTAGATATTAAAACACGTTCTCGCCTATACAATTATACCATTGAAGACATTCAAGAAGTAATAACGCCAATGGCACAAAATGGTAAAGAAGCTTTAGGTTCTATGGGAATTGACACTCCTTTAGCCGTTTTGTCTGACAGACCTCAACTAATTTCAAACTATTTTAAACAATTATTTGCTCAAGTTACCAACCCGCCATTAGATGGAATTAGAGAAGAAATTGTTACAGATATTAGTCTTGCTTTAGGAAAAGACAGGAATATTTTTAGCATTACCAAACGACAATGTAAAAAACTGAGAATTCAAAACCCTGTTATTTCTAATAACGATTTAGAAAAAATAAGAAACATTAAAATTGGAAGAGATTTTAAATCTATTACCATAGCAATGCTATACAATAAAGAAAAAGGAGTTAATGGTTTAGAAGATGCTTTAGATGATATTATAAAACAAGTTTCTAAAGCTGTAGATACAAGAAATAATATTATAATTTTATCCGATAGAGGCGCAAATGAAGAAATGGCGCCAATTCCAGCTTTACTAGCGTGTTCTTTCGTGCATCATGAATTAAACAGATTACGTAAACGTTCTTATTTTGATATTGTAATTGAATCTGCTGAACCTCGTGAACCACATCAATTTGCAACATTATTTGGTTATGGTGCAAGTGCCATAAACCCTTATATGGTAAATGAAATTATTCGTTTACAAGTACAAGAAGGATTTATAACTGGTATTGACGAACAAAAAGCAGTTGACAATTTTAACAAAGCTATAGGAACAGGCTTGTTAAAAATTATGAATAAAATTGGAATCTCAACGTTGCATTCTTACAGAGGTTCACAAATTTTTGAAATTGTTGGCTTCAATTCTAAATTTGTTGAAAAATATTTTCCTTTTACAGCTTCAAGAATTGAAGGTGTAGGATTGTATGAAATTGAAAAAGAAATTTCTGCACGCTACAATTATGCCTATCCTAAAACACTTATAAAAAACAGATTAGGTTTAAATATTGGAGGACACTATCGCTGGAGACGCGGTGGAGAAAGACATATGTTTAATCCTACTACGGTTGCTAAATTACAACAAGCTGTTCGCTTAAGCGACCAAGACAGCTACAATGTGTATGCTAAAACTGTAAATGAACAAGCCGAACATTTAATGACTATTAGAGGATTGTTTGAGTTTAACAACTACGATCCTATACCCATTGAAGAAGTTGAACCTTGGACCGAGATTGTAAAACGTTTTAAAACTGGAGCAATGTCTTACGGATCTATTTCCCGAGAAGCACATGAAAATCTTGCAATAGCAATGAACCGTATTGGAGGAAAATCGAATTCTGGAGAAGGAGGTGAAGATAGAAGACGTTTTCAAAAAGATATGAATGGAGACAGCAGAAATTCTGCAATTAAACAAGTAGCATCTGGTCGTTTTGGAGTAACGTCACATTATCTAACAAATGCAGAAGAAATTCAAATTAAAATGGCTCAAGGAGCTAAACCTGGTGAAGGTGGACAATTACCAGGTGAAAAAGTATTGCCTTGGATTGCCGAAGCAAGAAACTCTACTCCTTTTGTTGGGTTAATTTCTCCTCCTCCGCATCACGATATTTATTCTATCGAAGATTTAGCACAATTAATTTTCGATTTAAAAAATGCAAACCGAGAAGCACGAATTAACGTAAAGCTAGTTTCAGAAGTTGGAGTTGGTACAATTGCAGCTGGTGTTGCAAAAGCAAAAGCCGATGTTGTACTCATTGCTGGTTATGATGGTGGAACTGGAGCCTCTCCACTAACCTCATTAAAACACGCAGGTTTACCTTGGGAACTTGGTTTAGCTGAAGCACAACAAACGTTAGTAATGAACGATTTACGTTCGAGAATTGTTGTTGAATGCGACGGACAGTTAAAAACAGGTCGTGATGTTGCAATTGCAGCGTTATTAGGTGCCGAAGAGTTTGGTTTTGCAACTGCTCCGCTAGTAGCATCGGGATGTATTATGATGCGTAAATGTCATTTAAATACATGTCCAGTTGGAATTGCAACTCAAGATAAAGAGTTACGAAAAAACTTTAAAGGTACTCCTGAACATGTTATTAATTTCTTCTATTATGTTGCTGAAGAATTAAGAGCAATTATGGCTCAATTAGGTTTCAGAACAATGGATGAAATGATTGGTCAAACTCAAAAAATAGATTCAAATAAAGCAATTAAACATTACAAAGCAAAAGGTTTAGACTTATCTTCAATTTTACATAGACCTAAAGGCTACAGTAAAATGCCTGTAAGAAATTCAGAAAAACAAGATCACGAATTAGACAATGTTTTAGATTTTCAATTATTAAAAGATGCTCACAGAGCTATTTACAGAAAAGAAAAAACAATTCTAAATTATCCTATTTGCAATATGGATCGTTCAACTGGTGCAATTGTTAGTAACGAAATTTCAAAGATTTATGGTCATTTAGGTCTACCAGAAGATACTTTAAACATAAACTTTACAGGTTCTGCCGGACAAAGTTTTGGTGCTTTCGGAGCACCAGGTTTAACATTCACCATTGATGGAAATACAAATGATTATTTAGGAAAAGGCTTATCTGGAACAAAATTAATTGTTAAAAAGCCTGAAATGGCTGATTTCATTGCTGAAGACAATATTATAGTTGGAAACGTTTGTTTATTTGGTGCTGTTAAAGGTGAAGCATATATAAACGGTATTGCAGGTGAACGTTTTGCAGTTAGAAACTCTGGAGCGACGGCAGTAGTTGAAGGTGTTGGAGATCATTGTTGTGAATATATGACTGGAGGCAAAGTTGTTGTTTTAGGTAGTACAGGTAGAAATTTTGCAGCAGGTATGAGTGGTGGTATTGCCTACGTTTATGATCCTAATAATAAATTTACCAAAGGATTATGCAATACTGAAACCATAGAATTTGAACAAATAGAAAATGACGATGCTGCTGAATTAAAAAAATTAATTGAAAAACACGTACTAAACACAAATAGTAATCGTGGAAAAGAATTATTAAAAAATTGGGCTAATAGTTTAAACAATTTTGTAAAAGTAATGCCTATTGAATACAAACGTGCATTGAAGCGTTTAGAGACTGAAGAACCAATGGTTGAAGAATTAACAGCATAAGAATTATGGGAAAAGTAACAGGATTTAAAGAATTCGAAAGAAAAGACGAAACATATAAGCCAGTTAAAGAGCGTGTTGTTCATTACAATGAGTTTACAAAACCATTAAGTAAGGCTGAACTAACTAAACAAGGATCGAGATGTATGGATTGTGGAATCCCATTTTGCCATAGTGGTTGTCCACTTGGTAATTTAATTCCAGATTTTAACCACATGATTCATCAAGGTGAATGGAAAAAAGCATCTTGGATTTTACATTCAACAAATAATTTCCCTGAATTTACCGGAAGATTATGCCCTGCTCCTTGCGAACAAGCTTGTGTACTTGGTATCATAGATGATCCTGTTTCAATTGAAAACATTGAAAAAAGTATCGTTGAAAGAGCCTTTAAAGAAGGGTGGATAATTCCTTTACCACCAAATAAAAGAACAGGTAAAAAAGTTGCTGTAGTTGGTTCTGGTCCTGCTGGTTTAGCTACTGCTCAACAATTAAATAGAGCTGGACATAAAGTAACTGTTTTTGAAAGAGATGATGAAATTGGTGGGTTATTGCGTTATGGAATTCCTAATTTTAAATTAGAAAAAGGCATAATTGACCGTAGAGTTAACATTCTTAAAAAAGAAGGAATCCACTTTAAAACCAATGTAAATGTTGGTGTAAACTATGCTGTTGAAAAACTAAAAAAGTTCGATGCCATTGTTTTATGTGGTGGAGCTACACAAAAAAGAGAATTACCAATTCCTGGAAGTGATAGCGATGGTGTTGTACAAGCTATGGATTTTTTAACGCAACAAACTAAAGTAGTTTTTGGACAAGAAGTGAAAAATCAAGTATTGGCAACTGATAAAGATGTAATTGTAATTGGCGGTGGAGATACTGGATCAGATTGTGTGGGAACATCGAATCGACATGAAGCCAAGTCGGTTACTAATTTCGAAATTATGCCAAAACCTCCTTTACATCGAAGCCCAAAAACTCCTTGGCCATTTTGGCCTTTACAGTTAAAAACTTCAACTTCCCATAAAGAAGGTTGTGACAGAAATTGGTTAATTAACACAAAAGAGTTTATCACAAACGAAAATGGTGAATTAACAGCTTTAAAAACTGTAAATGTTGAATGGAAATTGATTCCTGGCCAACGGCCAGAACTAATTGAAATAGAAGGTACCGAAAAAATTTGGTCTTGCGATTTAGCCTTGCTAGCTCTTGGTTTTACTGGTCCGGAAGCTACCTTAGCCGATAAACTTGAAATTGAAACAGATGCAAGAAGTAATTATAAAGCGTCAACAACAGAATATCAGACTAATATTCCAAATATATTTACCGCTGGTGATATGCGAAGAGGACAAAGTTTAATTGTATGGGCAATTTCAGAAGGAAGAGAAGCTGCCAGAAAAGTTGATGAATATTTAATGGGATATAGTAATTTACCAACGAAAGGAAATGGGGATTTACCTCCTTTATAAATAAAACTTTTTTAAAATAGTGATTTTAAACCATTCTTTTTTACAAAAGAATGGTTTTTAAATTCTTAATGACACTTAAATCACATAACAAAATTAGCTTTACTGATTAAAATCATATTTTATAATGTTTTTGAAATTTAACTTAGCATAAAGTTTAAAACCATTAAAAATTTATAGTATGAAAAAATTAATTCTAGTATTAGTTATAGCAATATCAGTAATAGCTTGTAAAACTGAAGTTAAAAAAACAGACGCTAGCGAAACACCAACAGCAGAGCAAATTGTTGAAACTCCTTTATTAGCTTTAGGAGAATTTGATACTAAAGCTGGAGATTTTATTAGTAAAGAAGTAAAAGTTAAAGGTATTGTAGACCACGTTTGCAAACATGGTGGAAAAAAATTACTCTTAGTTACAGATGAAGGTGATGTACATATTACTTCAGACGAACGTTTTGATGAAGCTTTAATGGGAAGTGAACTTGAATTAACTGGTGTGGTTTTAGAAGAGAGAATTGATGAGTCTTATTTATTAAAAATGGAAGAAGATAATATTAAGAGTCACTCTGAAGGAGCTTCAAACAAAGAACAATTTGAAAGTAAAAAGAAACATGTAGCTGAATATAGAGAAAAAATGAAAGCTGATGGCGTTGACCATATTTCTAACTACTCATTACAATATGTTTCTCATACTGAACTAAAATAGTTTCATTCAAATATGAAAATGAAAATTTTACGAAAGTGGAGCCGTATTCTTCATAGGGATATTGGGTATTTTTTTATTGGAACAACATTAATCTATGCGCTTTCAGGTATTGCTTTAAATCATATGAGTGATTGGAATCCAAATTATTCTGTTGAAATTAAAAATTTTAAAACAGCAATTAATTTAGAAAAAAGCGATACTACTAAAGAAAATGTTTTAGAATTATTAGATGAAGTTGATAAACGTGAAAATTATAAAAAACACTATTATAGAGACGATAATCAATTAAAAATATTTATAAAAGGAGGTTCTTCTATTGTTGTAAATGTTAATAATGGAATTGGATACGCTGAGTATTTAAAAAAACGACCTATTTTTTATGAAGTAAATTATTTGCATTACAATCCGAATAAAATTTGGATGTGGTTTTCCGATGTTTTTGCCGCTGCTTTAATTCTTTTTGCAATAACTTCCTTTTTTATGGTAAAGGGAAAAAAAGGAATTATGGGGCGAGGTGGAATTTATACCATACTTGGTTTTTTAATTCCGCTATTATTTTTAATAATTTATATGTAATGAAAAGGCTCAATTAAATTGAGCCTTTTTTTATTTATTCAGTAATGTAAAATCTGCCAAAACCATTGCGGCCAAAGCTTCAACAATAGGTACAGCTCTTGGAACTACACAAGGATCGTGACGACCTTTTCCCATCATTTCAACAATATTACCATCTTTATCAATGGTTTGCTGTTTTTGCATAATAGTAGCTACTGGTTTAAAAGCAACTCGAAAGTAAATATCCATACCATTACTTATCCCGCCTTGAATACCTCCAGAAAGGTTCGATTTTGTACTTTCATCTGCATTAAAAATATCGTTATGTTCACTGCCTTTCATCTTAGCGCCACAAAAACCACTACCATATTCAAATCCTTTTACCGCATTTATAGAAAGCATTGCTTTTCCTAATTGTGCGTGTAATTTATCAAAAATTGGCTCTCCCAACCCTATTGGCACATTTTGAATAGCGCAAGTTATGGTACCACCTATTGTATCTCCTGCCTTTCTAATTTCATCAATTTTTGAAATCATTTTTTCAGCAATTTCAGCATCAGGACAACGAACAATATTACTTTCCGTTTTACTAAAATCTAAATCTTGATATGGTTTTTCTAAAAACAAATCACCAACTGAAGATGTGTAAGCATTAATTTTAATATTTGAAAGAATTTGCTTTGCCACAGCACCACCAACTACCCAGTTTGCAGTTTCGCGGGCTGAAGTTCTACCGCCACCTCTATAATCTCTATGTTCGTACTTTTTATCGTACGTAAAATCGGCGTGAGATGGTCTATATGAATCTTTTATATGCGAATAATCGTTAGAACGTTGGTGAACATTATTAATAATGAACCCGATAGAAGTTCCTGTAGTTTTTCCTTCAAAAACACCTGACAAAAATCTTACTGAATCTGGCTCCTTACGCTGTGTTACAATTTTGGATTGCCCTGGTTTTCGTCTATTCATTTCATGTTGAATAGCTTCAAAATCAAGTTCTATACCACTAGGACACCCATCAATTACTCCACCAATAGCTTCTCCGTGCGATTCTCCAAATGTTGTTAATGTGAATAATTTTCCAAACGTATTAGACATATATAAAATTTAAGCTACAAATGTAAAAAAAGAATTTTATTGAAGGATTAAATAATTCTTGAAATAAATTTAAAAAAACCAAAGTTTTATTGCCATAATCACAACCATAACTATAAGAAATTTACGTACTAAATGATCTCCTTTTTTAACAGACCATCGACTAGCCAACCAACCTCCTATCGAGTTTCCAATTGCTAACGTTAAACCAATTTTCCAATTAATTTTATCATTTAAAGCAAATATTAGAACTGCTGAGCACGTATAAATTAACACCACCATTACTTTAATAGCATTACTTTTAACTAAAGAAAAATTATTGACAGACGATAAAACTAATAAAATTATAAAGCCTACTCCGGCTTGAATAAACCCACCATAAATTCCAACAAAAAAGAACAATACAATACTTACCCATAAATGCTTTCCATTGGTTTTCTCAATAGTTTCTGAAAGTCTTTTTTTAGAACTTAAAACCATATACAACACAACAATTACCATAATTACAGCTAAAATTCTATTGAAGGTTTCACCTTTTATGTCAATTGCGATTTGTGCGCCTACAATAGAGCCCAACAAGGCTGAGATTCCGACATAAATACTAAACGGAAATGTTTTAATTCCTTTACTTTTAAAACCTGCAGTTGTAAATACGTTTTGAAATAAAATGGCTATTCTGTTAGTTCCGTTTGCAATATTAGGTGGTAACCCTAAAAAAATTAAAATTGGAAGTGTTAATAAAGAGCCCCCACCTGCCAATGTGTTTATAGCTCCAGCAATAAAGCCTATACCTACTAAAACTATTATTTCTACTATCGGATTCATTCTAAAAATTGATTATCAAAAGTAGGATAAATTTTATAAAAAAAACTATTAAAAAGTTTTAGGAAAACAAAAAAGCGATTATATTTGCATCCGCATTCAGGGAATACCTGATGAGATACTCTGGAGAAATGGCAGAGTGGTCGAATGCACTGGTCTTGAAAACCAGCGAGGGTCACACCTCCGGGGGTTCGAATCCCTCTTTCTCCGCAAAACAAAAACCAGAACGAAAGTTCTGGTTTTTTACTTTATTGAAAACACTAAACCAGTTTTAGCTTTTTAATTGAAGTAAAATACTACAATTGCAAAATGAACAAAATAAACCACTTTAAAATTTAATGAAAAATAGTATCTTCATAACACTTATGGAAGAAAAAAAATCTTGGTTACGAGTATTAATAGAAATCTTAGAAGCTTTTTTTGAAAGCTCTCAAAGTGCGAATAAAAAACGCACATGGCATCAGCATGTTGTTCCATCCCAAGATGGTTGGGCTGTACGTCGTGAAGGTAACAAGCGTATTACAAGTAAACACCGCAAACAAAGTACAGCCATAAATAAAGCTAAAAGTATAGCTAAAAAACACAAGGCAGATGTTATTATTCACAGAGCCAGTGGTGGTATACGTGAGAGATTGAGTTATGATTAAGAATTTTCTACAATAGAAATCTCATATTCTGTTATCCTTTTCAATTCATTACCATAGCGTCTATTTGATTATTAGCTTGGTTTATTTGAACTTATAAATTATAAGGTTTCTGTTTTTACTTAATAAAAAATTATCAAGACCTTAATTCAGATTAATTTGAAGCTTCCTTGAAGTCTTTAAATTTTAATTTCAATAACACCAAAAAATAGAAAGCTTACTGAAAAATTGTAACAAGATCAATCATCTTTCGTCCAATTAGCGCTAAATACAACCTATGAATTCAGAACTATCCTTATTAGAATCACTACACTTATTAGCAATTGAAGATAAAAAAGGCCATTTTTTAGCCAATGAAATTGCCTTTCCTTACTGTTTGGGAGGAGCCAT
>Ga0209345_10005366_pt1 | contig 11921 bp, 14 predicted proteins | sample Cruoilmetagenom7_FD_187294 | JGI IMG/M metagenome (GOLD analysis project Ga0209345, IMG submission 187294) | Oil polluted marine microbial communities from Coal Oil Point, Santa Barbara, California, USA - Sample 7 (SPAdes) (version 2) | ecosystem: Environmental > Aquatic > Marine > Oil seeps ...
CCGGTGTAAGTTTGGGAAAGGCGTACAATTGGAAATTTCAAGAGGATTAAGGGAAGAAATGTTTGATGATATAAACCGGCGTTCATTCAGAAAAAAAACGAAAGTTTTTTATAAATTCGTTAATACTATAAAGGATGCTTTACTATTTCTTGAACATAATAATATAACCTGCAAAGATTGACACGACTTGCAAGATCGTTTTGAATCTGTTGTTCAAGAAACCCTACATAATAAATTTTTACAAAACATATGAAAATATTTACACTCTACTAAACTTTATTGACTTTTTGGAAAATAAATATGCTGATAAGGTTCTTAAGGATTTTAATACCTGCCGTTGTTTTCTGCCTTGTCCATTTTGAAATTCAAGCTTTGGAACAAACAGATTTAAATTCCCGGCAGTTAGAGTCCAGCTACTATTCTTCTAAAAAAAATCTATCTATGTACGGAGATAGTTTTTCCAAAGGAACACAGATATACAGGGCATATGTCTCTGCCAACGCAGGGGATGCGGGAAAAGGCGAAATGTATGCAATACATGCTGGATATGGCTATTTTTTATTGAACCGTTTATCGTTAAATATTGACATGTTCAGTTCATACATACGATCCGGAATAGATAACAATGGTGTTGGAATCGGCATGGATCTCATATTACGCAAACATTTTTGCAAATCGCATGATAACATGATGTCTTTTTATATTGACGCAGGGAGTGGCCTACAGCAACAGTCCACTAACTATTCAGGTTATCGTCATTTTAATTTTCGTTTAATGACCGGTATCGGAGGTTCTTTGCGATTTTTGAACAGAATGCGATTATTGGGAGGTATCCGATATCTGCATATTTCCGATGCTGGCATCAAGGGAGGTGGCGGTGGTTTTGACGGGTTCATGTTTTACACAGGTGCCGAATTTGTTGTAAAAACTCCCTTTTTAAATTGAAATTAAGAAAAAATCCAGTGGCTTATTTAGTTTTGAACCTCCGTTTTAATAGCTCTCCTGTCTTTTTCTGATCTTCTTTCTATATCGCTTCTTCGTTCAGGGCCATTATAATTCTTATTATTCTGTTTTCTGCGATCAATGCCTTGTCTTCTATCTTTTTCTGATCTGTTATGCATGTGTCCTCCGTAAATTTTTTTATGGTTTTTATAATTTAATCTTGGGTTTATATTCTTGTTATATTATCGATCCTATTTAGATGAGTCGGTATATCAGAAAAAATACTTAAGTAAAATATTTTTTTCACCTTGAGACATAAAGATTATTGCAGCTTTAATAATATCGGCTTGATTTGTCCGCTCGATTTCTGTTAAGGAAGATAACCGTATAGTAACCCTATACTTTTTCAGCACCAGCACAGTCTGAAAAACAACTCTGGAAACTGGTGCATCATTCTGAGTTTGAAATTTACGCCTCTATGTTAAAAGGAAGTACTAAAAAATATGAATATCGATATAGGCATTCAAGGATATACAATTCGATCTTTTTTAAAAACAGATACAACTTCTTTGCAGCATCATGCAAACAATAAAAACATAGCAAATAATTTAAAAAATATTTTCCCTCATCCCTACACAATAAAAGATGCTGAACAGTGGATAGCATACGTGAAAAAGCAGGATCCTGAAACTGAATTTGCTATTGTTTGTTCAGACAAGATTATTGGCGGAATAGGCTTTAATATTTTAGATGACATTTCCCATAAGTCTGCTCAGTTGGGATACTGGCTGGGCGAAGTATACTGGAGCAAAGGGATAATGACAAAAGCTGTAGCTGCATTTACAACATATGCGTTTAAGACCTTTGACCTGATTAGAATATTTACACATGTTTTTGAGACAAATTTAGCCTCTGCAAGGGTTCTTAATAAAGCTGGATATAACTTTGAAGGACGGATGAGTAAAAGTGCAATTAAAAACGGCATTATTTTAGATCAAGTACTGTATGCCAAAGTGATTTAAAAAAACCAGACATGCATCACAAGATAAAGGCTTGCCCTAACTTTACAGCGTCAGGGTCTATGCAATCCCATGCCGTAACGTAAGCCCGGCAAACATGCGAGCCAGACCTTCCGTCAGAATGTCAATCGAATCAATGTCAAGATTCTTGTCAGCTGTTTTGTCAAAAAAAATATGCAAACTTGATTCAAGACCATCTTCAGGATACCAGTAGCATATCATTACGGGCATTTTGGGTAAAACATTGAGGATCACAGAAATATCGGATTTAAAGTATTTTTTTACCTGTTTGCCACTGAAAAGGTGAACCATATCGTCAAAAAAAGAGGTTTTGGTGTCTGCAATTTGTTTTATGCGTGTTTCGCACCTCTTTTTAAAAAGGCGATACCGTTCCCCGCCGCCTTTCAGTTCCCGAAATGAAACCCATTCCCCTGAAACCGGAATTCCTTTGCCGTAAATGATATGGTTTAGGTAAGGAACAGCAATCCACGGATTAATATGGATATCTGCTGAAAGGTTCCCGTTTATATCAACACTAAAGTCTTTACCAAGCACTTTTAACGTCAGTTTGTTATCTGTAAATTGCGCGTCTATTTTTTTAGCCGCAGCAGCAAGGTCAATATCAGCGATACGGCTTTTCAGGGTTTTTAAATATTCATATCCATTCTTTTCCAGAGCCTCCAGGTCATCAGCTTTTCTACTTAGAAGTTCAATGGTTAAGCTGTCAAGTTTCGGACACATTTCAGGAGGTTTATACCCCATAAAAATAGCCTGGGCAAAAGCAAGACATGTTGTTTCACCACATTGCCGGCAATTTGACTTTTCAAGAAGCTTAAAAATTTCCAGAATGTTTTTTGGTTTTTTCATGCTCAACTTTTCATCTCATCAATTTACCTGCCCGGTATAATAATCCGTGAATCGTCATTTTTTTGCTTTTGTTGTTCCTGCTGCATTTTCTTTGCTTTTTCAACCATATCAGACAGTGCGATTTTCATGGCTCCAGGAAATTCGTCAATAGCTTCTTCCAGGCTGTTACCCTTAAGGGGTGAATGAATAGGTATCGGCCCTTGAGGCGACATCAATTGCGTATGCCCTACAAATATGGTTTTACGGTCATTATCTTTTGTCCCATCAGACTTTACGGGTATTAACTTTCTGATAGATGCCACTTTGAGATCGGTTACGGATTCTTCTTTGTATAAATTATTTTTATCAACAGAGAAATTTACATTTTGGTTCTCATCGTTCATGTTATGCCTCCATAATAGGTTTAATTGTTATGAAATCTTTTAATATATGTTAACAGTTAAATCAAACAACCGCAACCCCACATATTGCCGATATTGTTACAGGTGCAACATTAGGATTTGAAAAAGTAACGTTAGCAATAATTATTTGATATAATCAAATTTGTTTTTGTATTTTTTCAACAATTCATATATGATAAAAAGATTCACAATATCTTATGTCTGAATGATAAGGAGACCTTTGAAAAATGATAACAAGGGGTTACTATGACACTTTCGGGGGGGCATATCTGCCGGAAATACTTATTGCAACATTTGACGAGCTTGAAAACGTTTTTAATCAGGCCAAAAACGACCCGGCATTCTGGCAGGAATATGTTGATGTTATGTCAAACTATTCGTGCAGGCCAACACCGATTACGTTTGCAGAAAATTTAACCCGTTATTTTAAAGGTGCCCGTATTTATGTGAAACGGGAAGATTTGAATCATACCGGAGCCCATAAGGCAAACAATGTTATGGGACAGGGCATTCTTGTTAAACGCATGAAAAAAACACGTGTAATTGCAGAAACAGGGGCCGGGCAGCACGGTGTGGCAACTGCAACTATGGCTGCTAAATTAGGCTTAAAGTGCACGATTTATATGGGTGAAGAAGATGTGCTAAGACAACGGCCCAATGTGTTCTGGATGGAACGCTTAGGCGCTGAAGTCATCCCTGTCCGTGAAGGTGCAAAAATCCTGAAAGATGCTATCAATGAAGCTTTCCGCGACTGGGTAACCAATATGGAAACAACTCATTATGTGCTTGGCACAGCATGTGGGCCTCACCCCTTCCCGGAAATGGTCTCCTTTTTCCAATCAATAATAGGCAAAGAAGCGCGTAAGCAAATACTTGAAAAAGAAAAAAAACTACCTAAACGAATTTATGCCTGCGTGGGAGGTGGCTCCAATGCCTTGGGAATATTTAAAGATTTTATTGACGATCCTGTAGAGCTTATTGGCGTTGAGGCAGGTGGGCTCGGGCTTGAATCCGGCCGGCATGCGGCGCGTCTTTCTTCCAATGACGCAAGCATAGGTGTGGCACAGGGATATAAAACATATTTTCTTCAGGATAATGACGGACAAATGAAAAAAACCCACAGCGTTGCTGCAGGGCTTGACTATGTTGGTGTTTCGCCTATTTTGTCAAAGCTTAAGGAAAGTGGCCGTATCAGATTTGAAGCTACAACAGACGAAGAGGTTCTCCAGGCTATGTCTCTGACTATGCAAAAGGAAGGGTTAATTCCTGCTCTTGAATCAGCGCATGCTTTTGCCCAGGCTTTTAAGGAAGCGTCTTCTTTGTCTGATAAAGATGTTATATTGATCAATCAATCAGGAAGAGGCGATAAAGATATTTTTACAGTTGCAGATGCGTTTTCAGATCCCCAATGGCGTGAATTCATAATAAAAAAGGCGGAGGCGTATCATGATTGAATCCTATATTCAACGTCAGTTGAAAAAAAAGAGCACCCTTTTAATGACACATATTGTTATGGGATATCCAACCTTTGAGACCTCTTATGAAATCGTTGAAAAAATGGTAAGTGCCGGTGTAGATATTATGGAGCTGCAAATACCTTTTTCAGAACCTATCGCTGACGGCCCTGTGATACTTAAAGCCAACCAGAAAGCCCTGTCCGGTGGAGCAACTGTGCAAAAGTGTTTTGATTTTGCCAGTGCAGTTACAAAAAAATTTTCTATCCCTTTTCTTTTCATGAGCTACTACAATATACTTTTCAAATATGGTATTGAACGCTTTACAGATAAGATGGTGGAGGTCGGCATAAAGGGAGCCATCGTACCTGACCTTCCCCCGGAAGAAGGGCAGGAATATATTGAGGCGATGACAAAAAACAACCTTGATCCCATATTTATTTTTACTCCCGCAACTTCTGATAAAAGAATGTTATACATCGAATCGTTTGGCAGTGGCTTGATTTACTGTATTGCAAGAAGAGGCGTTACCGGAGCACAAACTTCTTTTTCTGATCAGATAAATGATTATTTGTTACGATGCAGAAAAGCAACAAAACTTCCATTAGCAATTGGTTTTGGAGTTAAAAACAGATCAGACATACAATTTTTAAAAGGCAAGGTAGATATTGCAGTTATCGGATCAGAAACGATTCGGCTGGTTGACAAAGAAGGTGTGAATGCGATAGGAGATTTTATATTAAACTTAAGACAGGATACACCTTGAACAATTTAAAAACATTAAGGGAATAATGGTTCAAACAAAAATAAAATAAGTTCGCAATTTTAATTGTTGAGTCTCCCTTTTGCCATTGATAAATTTTAACATCGGATTTTTTTGCCATGATTGATGTAAGAGCACTTGTTTTAACAGGATACGGGCTGAATTGTGATCATGAAACTGCCTACGCCCTTGAACTCGCTGGAGCAAAAGCTACAAGAGTTCATATCAATTCACTGGTTGACGGAACTGTTTTACTGGATGATTTTCAGATTATGGCTTTTGTGGGTGGATTCAGTTGGGGTGATGATCATGGAGCCGGTGTTATTCAGGCTGTCCGACTTAGAACCAACATTGGCGAAAAACTTTTTGAGTTTATTGCAAACGGCAACTTAATCATAGGAATATGCAATGGGTTTCAAACACTTGTAAATATAGGCCTGTTGCCGGGATTTAATAACCAGGAAGCCTCAAACACCTTTACTCGGCAGATCGCTCTTACATACAACGATTGTGGAAATTTCCGAGATGACTGGGTTGTGCTTCAGACAAACCGGCAGTCAAAATGTGTATTCACCCAAGGGCTGGATATAATAGAGCTGCCTGTAAGACATGGTGAGGGTAAATTTTATTCAGATGAGCAGACCATCGGACAACTGATCGATAATGATCAGATTGTATTTAGGTATGCAAAACCCGATGGGAACCCGGCAGATTCAAAATTTCCCTTTAATCCTAACGGATCTTTACATGATATTGCCGGTATATGTGATTCTACAGGACGTGTGTTTGGATTAATGCCCCATCCCGAAGCTTTTAATCATTGGACAAATCATCCAGACTGGACACGTATCAAAGAAAAGCTCAAGCGTCAGGGTAAATTTCCTGCCACAGATTGCACTAATGGGATACGTATATTTAAAAATGCTGTAACCTACTGTAATGAATATAAACACCGTTCGTAAAATAAATACCGACCTCTAATTTAAATCAAACGGTGTCAGGCTTTCATATCCGTGTTCAGTTACAAGAAGCGTCTGCTCAAACTGGGCGGAAAGTGAACCGTCTACTGTTACGGCTGTCCACTGATCTTCAAGAATATACAGTTCTCTTGAACCCAAATTAATCATAGGTTCAATAGTAAATACCATTCCTGGAATCAGAGTAACCCCGTCCCCTTTTTTCCCGTAATGAAGAATCTGAGGCGGCTCATGGAATTCATGGCCTATACCATGCCCGACAAATTCCCTTACAACAGAACATTTGTTTTCCCTGGCATGCTTTTGAATTGCCCATCCAATATCGCCTAACGTGTTTCCCGGAACAATCTTTTCCATTCCTGTTTTAAGACATTGCTTTGTTACAGCAACTATTTTTTTCGCGTCTTCATTGGGTGTACCTACAAAAAAGGTTTTACTGGCATCCGCAAAGTAACCGTTTAACACAGGTGTCACATCAATATTAACAATATCTCCATTTTTTAGAATTTTCTCTCCTGGTATACCGTGGCAGATCACCTCGTTTACTGACACACAAACACTTTTAGGAAACTTTTTATAACCTAACGGGGCTGGAACAGCATTATTTTTTATTGTAAATTCATGGACAATGGTATTTATATCATCAGTAGTAATCCCAGGACTGATATTAGCTTCCGCAAGATCAAGCGTTTTTATTGCAAGTTGCCCTGCCTTCCTGATCCCTTCAATATCTTCTTTGTTCTTGATTCTTATATTGTATTTTTGATAATAAAGTTTATTTATGTCATTATTTAAACTGCTTTTTTTATTAAAGCAGCATTTTTTATATTTATATCCGCTGCCACAAGGGCAAGGGTCATTACGACCTATTTTTTCATTTTTCATCAATTACCACCCTTTAATTCTTTAAGTCTGAAACAAAAGCATTCTTGACATACTCGGCTGCTAAAGTTATTAGTTTCGTAAGAAAAAATTAGCAAGGAAAAAATTATATTGATTCTTTTATAATACATATTAAAATTCATTCATGAAAGAAAAAAGAAAAAAAATACTGTTTGTTGACGATGAAATAAACATGCTTGAAATAGTAAGCGAATACTTTCAGGTCAAAGGGTATCAAGTAGCTACAGCCATAAACGGACAAAAAGCGCTTGAAATTATCCAACAAGATACAATTGACTGCTGTTTCACTGATATTAATATGCCTGAAATGAATGGTCTTGAACTGGCAGAGCGCATCAGAAAAATTGATAATTCTATCCCCGTTGTTATAATGACAGGGAATCCTTCCCTTGACCGGGCAATAAAAACTATGAAAAATGGTGTTGTTGATTTTTTGATTAAGCCGTTAAAATTAGACCAGATAGAACTGTGTCTGGTACGCGTTTTACGTGAGCGACAAATATTTGAAGAAAATATACTTTTAAAAAAGGAAATAGAACACAAACAACGCCTCGAAAAAATAAATATTGAATTAACCAACAAAGTTGAAGAATTATATATTTTAAATAAAATCATGAGCAATCTTACTGCTATCAGTTCCAGTACAGAGATTTTTAATATTGTAGTTGAAATGACCAGGGAAATTATCCATGCTGATGAGTCTCATTTTTACCTTGTAAACGATTCCGTGAAAAAACCATTTAAAGTAGCATCTTCCTTGTCAACAAAAAACCACCCCGATACAATTAACGCGGATATGATTAACACATCAGGCCTTGCTTTTGATACTGACAATAATGAGCTTCAGGCTATAGAGAAATTGATATTAGAAATTGTTTCTGATGAAATACCGCTGCTTATATCAAAAAACATGGGTGCCCGGGGACTTCCCGAAAATATCATGTCATTTATGATAGTGCCGCTGAAAATACGCAAAAAAGTATTCGGTGTCTTAACTGCATCGGTTAAACAGGGAAATGCCCGCTTTGATGAAAGAGACTTGTATTATCTGTCTTTTATAACCCATAACACGGCGTATGCGATTGAGAATCTTGCATTATATGAAAATATTTACGAAAATTTATTCTCAACACTTTATGCTTTTGTTAAAGCACTGGAAGCAAGAGATATTTACACACAACTCCATTCCGACAGGGTATCAAAAATAGCAACGGCTATGGCAAAAGTAATGGGGTGCTCCAGTGAGGAACTCGATATTATTGATTTTGCAGGACGTCTTCATGATATCGGGAAAATTGGAATACGTGACGATATTTTGCTTAAACCAGGTAAACTTACAAAAGATGAATTTGAAATTATCAAGGAGCACCCGGTTATAGGTGCAGCAATAATAGGCCAATTGGGTCTTTGGGATAATGAGCAGCTCATTATTAAATGCCATCATGAACGCTATGACGGAAAAGGGTATCCTGCAGGCTTGAAAAAAGAAGAAATTCCATTACTGGCCAGAATACTTTCTGTAGCCGATGCTTTTGATGCCATGGATTCCGACCGTGCATATCGGAAAAAAATGGAAATAGAAAAAATTATTACAATTATTAAAGACGGTGCCGGCACACAGTTTGACCCAAAAATTGTAGATGTATTTTGCAAACTTTATCAGGAAGGCAAAATAATCAACGACAAAAATAATAGCAATGTTTCAACAAAAAAGTACCTTATAAATTGAATATATTATCATGGCAATTATGGAAATAATAACATATCCAGATATATTTTTATCCTGTCCCACCATACCTGTAACATCTATTGACCAATCCATTCAGGATATTATAGGCTCAATGGCTTTAATAATGTATAAAGCACCCGGAGTTGGTCTGGCGGCTATACAGGTTGGGATTGAGAAAAGCATTATCGTATATGACATAACTTCAAAAGAAGAGCAAAATTCTTTACAGGTATTGATTAACCCGAAGATTGTAGTCAGCGAAGGTGAAATCATTTCGGAAAATGAAGGATGCCTCAGCGTTCCTGATTTCAGAGCAGATGTTAAACGAGCTGCCTCAGTTATTGTTGAAGGTTTGGATAGAGAGGGAAATCCAAAAAAAATTGAAGCAAACGGCATGTTGTCCATTGTACTTCAGCATGAAATCGATCATTTAAACGGTATCTTGTTTATAGACCGAATAAGTTCGCTGAAAAAAAATATTTATAAAAAACGTATAAAAAAAAATCGGTCTCAAAAATAATATGCCAAACAATAACGAACAATTAACTATTGTATTTATGGGTACTCCTGATTTTGCCGTACCTGCGTTAAATGCCCTGAATAAATACAAGTATCATGTAGCACTTGTTGTAACACAACCTGACAGACCCAAAGGTCGAGGACGAAAAACTGTATTTTCTCCTGTAAAACAAACTGCAATAAAGCTGGGTTATAAAGTTTTTCAACCAACATCTATTAAAACAGACGAATTTGAAGAAAAAATACGTAAAATCAAACCTGACATAATTGTTGTTGTTGCTTTTGGGCATATACTTACTAAAAAAATTCTTGACTTGCCAAAATTTGGAGCCATTAATATCCATGCTTCTTTACTACCTGAATACAGGGGGCCGGCACCTGTACAATGGGCTATTATAAACGAAAAAAAAATAACAGGTGTTACCGTTATGCTTATGGATAAAGGGGTGGATACAGGTGATAAACTCTTGTCTGAAACAGCAAAAATCATGCCTCACGACACAGCGGAAACACTTGCAAAACGTTTATCCCTTACTGGAGCTGACATTTTAATAGAAACATTAAAATGTCTTACAGCCAATAAGATAACTCCCGTATCTCAAAACCACACCGAATCAACCCATGCACCTTTATTAAAAAAAAAGGACGGGCACATAGACTGGAGAATGCCGTCTCATAAAATTGAAGCTTTTATTCGTGGAGTAACACCATGGCCCGGTGCATTCACATTTTATAATAAAAAACGTATCAAAATATTTAAATCCATACCCGTTAAGACAGATCTTGATGAAACTCCAGGAACCGTCTTGAAAAGTTTTCCGGATGAATTGTGTATCGCTACGGGCCAGGGGGCGTTATCCATACTTGAACTTCAGGGGGCATCAGGAAAGCGGCTTGGCATCAAAGATTTTTTAAAAGGTAACATGATATCTGCCGGATCAGTTTTATCCTAAACCTGAACTGAGCGATTTTTTTGAAAGTTATGTGTATAGATCTTATATAATCATTGGAGAAAAAATGAAAATTATAGCACCATCAATTCTATCCGCAGATTTTGCAAATCTGGGAGATGAAATTAAAGCTGTTGAAGAAGCTGGAGCCGACTGGATACATGTAGACGTAATGGATGGCCATTTTGTGCCAAACATTACAATCGGGCCGTTAATCGTTAAAGCCGTCAGCCGTGTTACGTCACTCCCCATAGATGTACACCTGATGATTGAAAATCCGGATATTTATATTCCTGACTTTATCAAAGCCGGTGCAAACTGGATTTCAGTACACTCTGAAGCATGCGTCCACCTGCACAGAACGATTACAATGATCAAGGATGCGGGCATATGTGCAGGTGTTGCTTTAAATCCATCCACACCTTTGTCGGCTATTGAGTGGGTTCTCAGTGATCTTGACTTTGTTGTTATCATGAGTGTTAATCCAGGATTTGGAGGACAGTCATTTATCAAGTCAAGTATTGAAAAAATCAAAACCCTTAAAAGTACGATTACTTCAAAAGGCCTTTCCACCTTAATTCAGATAGATGGGGGCGTTAATAAAAATACAATTGAAGATATTTCCCATGCCGGTGTCGATGCCTTTGTTACGGGATCCGCTCTGTTTGGAAGCAATGATTATAAAGACACCATAACCTGCTTTAAAAATAAAATTGGAGCATAAGCAATGAAACAAGCAGAAAAAAAGCCTAAGATACTGGTGATTAACGGGCCGAATATTAATATGCTTGGGAAAAGAGAACCTGAAACTTACGGAAACATCACCCTTGATCAAATCAACTTCGATCTCAAGGCTCAAGGGGAAAAGCTGAATATTTTTGTTGAAACCTTTCAGTCGAACCACGAAGGAGAAATTGTTGAAAAAATCCAGCAAGCTTTTAAAACCTGCAAAGGAATCATTATAAATCCAGCAGCATATACCCACACAAGCATTGCTATTCGAGACGCGCTTCTTTTACATGACATTCCCATTATAGAGGTGCATATTTCAAATATATACAAAAGAGAACCGTTTCGCCACAAATCCATGACAGCTGACATTGCTACAGGTCAAATTGCCGGTTTTGGTGTGTATGGTTATACAATGGCCTTAAACGCAATGGCAAAAATGATTAAAACATAACATTTTTTGGCGGTTTCGTTCAACAAGTCATTTCACCTAACCGGCATCCCGTTGAGCTTCCTCTCGGCAGGTAACTTCCAGCTGCCACAAAATTAAAATTTGAATGTACCTCAGTTGCTGCAATATGAATGGTTTCTGAAAAAACTCCCCCACTTTGATCGTGAGGTCATCCCCGAAAGGCGCATGCAAACCAAGGGATCAGGGGTATATGGAA
>Ga0209345_10005368_pt1 | contig 11919 bp, 12 predicted proteins | sample Cruoilmetagenom7_FD_187294 | JGI IMG/M metagenome (GOLD analysis project Ga0209345, IMG submission 187294) | Oil polluted marine microbial communities from Coal Oil Point, Santa Barbara, California, USA - Sample 7 (SPAdes) (version 2) | ecosystem: Environmental > Aquatic > Marine > Oil seeps ...
GATCTGCCTGAAGCGGGCACGGCAGCAAGCAAATGCAGGAGGATAAGCAGACGTTTACCGTCTGCACGCTCTGCGACCACACCACCAAGCAAGAGGAAAATCACGGATGGGCCTGAGAGCGCCATATTGGCGAGCCCTAAGGCGAGGCCATCAAGGTGAAGGTGGCTCTGGCTGGTGATGAGATAGGGAAACAGAACCATCTGCAGACCAAAGGCCATGAACCAGCTGCATTGAATGGAGAGATAGGCGGGCAGTTCAGCAAATACGCGGCGGCGGATGCGTTTTGAGCGCAAGCTGCCTGCCGCCTGCCAGAGCGAGGCCCCGGCGATAGTTGCGTTTGAGAGCCCGCTGATCGGAGAGCCAGTCTCTTCAGAGCTTTCGCGCTCCACATCTCCAGTCGGCACGTCGTCGGTGGGGGGTAATTTACGATCAGTCAAAGTGGGGCGCTTCTCTCACATATACATTGAGCGACATTATGGAGACCGACGCGCAATGCAAAGAGAAACTGTTGCTGTCAATTATCAAATGATTGGCATTGCGTGTGTGCGAGACGGCACCAGACGCTAGTTTTCATGGCTTATATTGGATGATGTGGCGTGAGGTGTTTCAGATGCATGCGCGAATGTGCGGTTTTTCACGGCAGACACGACCTGACCTGTGCGCACAAATACGCCGGGTTCACAGATGGAAATTTGATCGAGGCGTCGTTTGAGCCTGTCTGCGGGGGAATGGGGTTTCTTCGCGCCAATCAATGACCACATCTTGCTGCCAGCCATTTGCAGATTACCCCGCGCTGTCCCTGATGAAAGCTCCAATATGCGTGTCTGCCGAATGGGATCTGCAAAGTATTTTTTATAGTGATCTGACCCATCTGCGAGATCATAGGTATCCAACCCAATATCATCGAGATGTTCAATGATACGGTAGAGCAGCAATATGCCCGGTGCGTAGATTGCATATTTGGGATCGTAGGCGGCCATCCACGGATGGAAGTATTTACCCAGTCGCACACCAAAATGCGCGGCAACAAGCTTATCATTGCTCAGCAATTCCACGACAAAACCGCCAAGCTCACTAGGCTTGGTGCTTGGATGGGCAGCGATTTGATCGAGGACGCGTATGCTGTTTGTCGCTGTCGTTAGATCGATTAGCCCAGAGTCCCTGAACTGGATACTTTTCCACGACATTAGCTCCGCGAGGCGTTCAGGATCAGGCGCGCCCCAGCGCAATTGCAGATCTCCGAGGTCCGTCTCGAATTTGCGCGCCAGTCTGCGGAAATTCTTCATGCGTTTCGGATGAAGGGCGCGGCGCTCCTCTAAATATTGAGCGCCCGTCTGACCCGGCTTTAACTGGATTAAGTAACCAGAAGCGCCGTTTGGTTGGCTCGCCTGTGTCGTCGTTGGTACGGCCGCAGCGTGTGCGCGATAGGCATGAAGGCCGCAACCTTTGACCAAATCATCAGGTGACACATTTACACCAGTCGCAATGACAGGACCGGAATAATCATCGAAGGGAGCGCCAACAGGGCGGGCAAGTCCACCGGGCCGGACGTGGACAGCCATTGCGGCAACAAGTTTATCATCCTGCCACGCCAGCGCGCATTGTACGTCGCTGCGTGCTTCGCCGATTAAAATTGCAAATTGCGGTGACAAGAGCGGGGATTGCCATTCGCGGCTAGAGGCGCACAGCGCGGACCATTGTTCTTTGGCTGCGGTTGTTAACTCAGCGGGTGCAACACACTCATATCTGATGCGCGGGGCCTGAATTGCCGATGTCTGACGCGGTGCGATTGGTTCGGGTTGCAGTGTGTCAGGGTTTAGCTGGAAGGTAATAGGTGTCGGGCCGCGGCCCGTTGGGCGATTGAAGAGTTTAATGCCGCGCGCAATGGCGGCTTTTACAATCATTTGCGGGCCAACTTTTTTGAGCGGGGCGGGGGTGTGTCCAAGGCGGCGCCTGATTACACCGTTTGTATAAATTGCATTCGCACGGATAAGCGCGGGTGCTGTCATGAATTCGCAGGACAGAGAGACGTTCATCATATTACTGTTTTGCACACGGTGAGGCGCGTTTTGCGGCCAAGTCACAGCGAGGCCAGGCTGCATAACGATTTTCGTTGCAGAGGCATCGAAGGCATCCAGAAATTCAATATCCTCTTCGCGTTCTTTAAGCGCCACGGCTTCAATTTGACTGTCAGGCGCAAAGGGCGGGTGAGGAGGATACAGATGTAGCGTTTTCTTACCTCTGATTTGGACGAGGCAAACCATTGGTACATCCAAATGATAATGCACGTGAATGTTAGGCGAAGAGATCAACACGCCGATATCGCGCTTCAGTGTGCCTTCCCCAGAAGCGGCATCAAGTTGACCGAAGATGTCTTTGGCGATTGTTTCGTATTCGGGTAAAACATCGTTGACTTTGCGCAAATTCAACCAGATTTGACCTGTCTCAACAGCCTTGAGTATCTCGGCGCCGCTTAGGTCTGGCGCTTGGCCATGTATGGCTTGGACGCGGCCCTCTGCGTGTGGAGGGAACCGGTAAATGCCCAGATTTTCGCGAGGATAGGCGTCGAGCAGTTTCGCGAGGCTCTCATCAGTGAAGTGCGGGGATGTATGTGCGTCATGCGTTGCTGTTAGCAATTCGTGGCGTAGGCGGCCTTTTGTTTTATCGGGCCATTCAAAGCGCATCGGACGAGATACCTTAAGGGGACAGATCGCGAGGGATCGCATAAGTTGGAGCGGCGTTACGAGCAGGTGAGTGCGTTGTAGTGCGCTGTTAGAAATGAGTTATTAGCAATAATTGTGTCCAGAAACTATTTCTTTTTGCATGTGCGAAAAAGTGTCAAAGATGCGCGTAAAGTGAGCAGATTAGATTGTATATTCGGCGCGCTAGCAGCTTTCGCTATGTTGCACTTTGCTGCGTGCATGGGGTAGCGTTGAGACGTGTGTTTCAGCGCGGGCGGAGTAGATTATGCAGTTCTTTCGGCACTTCATCAGTTGGGCGCTGGCCGTGTTCCTGATCTATATGTTGGCTCAGGCGGCGTTTCACCCGATGCCGAACCCGCCCGAAGGCTCTGTGAAATTCTTTGATTTACCGGGTGATAACATCGTTTTCCAAACATTGGCGACACGCTCAGGCCTACCGATTTTTGAGCCGACGATCCGCGTGTTAACGGGCGTTATGGAGGTTTTGGCGGCCTTGTTCCTGCTTCTCCCATTTACGCGGCGATTGGGCGCTGTGATTTCGACGATCATTCTAGGGGGCGCCGTCGCGCTTCACATGTCACCCTGGTTGGGCCGTGAAGTTCCCACGTCCTTGATCCCTACAAATACGGCAACCGATGGCGGCCAGCTCTTTATGTTGGCGATTGTAATGTTGGTGTCTAGCCTATTGCTATTGGTGGTTCATCCATCGCGGCAGACGTGAATTTGACATGTTGGTTCGTTATTTTTGTCGTTAAAAATTGCACGCAAATTTAACCGTTATCTGCCAATAGTGCAGGTATGACTGAGACGATAGATCCTGCCGATGCTCCACCGATTGGCCGCGCGCGAACTGCGTTGTTCCGACGGTTGATCGATATTGTTGCGTTGCCTGCATCCCGATTGGCCCATCAAGACCGTAGTATGGCGGCAGACATTCTGTTGGATATGTTGTTTCATGCCGACACGGAGTCCCGCCAATTGTGTGCGCGCCGCCTTCGGGATTCGCGAGAAGCGCCGCGGCGGTTACTGCGCTATCTGGGGCAGTGTAGTTTTGACGTTGCGGGTTTAGTGTTGCAGCATTGCCCGGCATATGACGCTGTTGATCTACGGGAAATTGCGGAAATAGGTACAGCAGAACACAGGTTGGCGATTGCCAGCCGAAAGACTGTGCCGCCCGTCGTGACTGATTATCTGAGTGAGTTCGCTGAGATGCACGTCGTGAAGGCGCTGCTGGATAATCGCGGAACTGAAATTTCAGAGATAAGCGTTGATAAATTGGTCGTGCGATCACGGCAAATGCCTGAGTTGTGTGCTGCATTGATGGAGCGACTGGAAACGCAACCGTCTCATGGGATGACGATGTTTTGGTGGGCGGATGGAATCACGCGGCGCAAAATTTTGCAGCGCCACGCCGCTGACCGCTTAGAAGTGATAGAGATGTGCGCCGAAGTTTTCCCAATGGCTGTTGAGGAAAAATGGGCGGACCCTGTCGCGCGCAAAGCATTGCAATTGATTGAGCGACGCCAACGTAACCGCGCCGCGATTGATAAAAGCCCTTATGATAGTCTTGAGGACGCCGTGAATGCGGGCGTGACAGATGGGCTGACGAATGAACTGGTGCAGGAGATTGGCTATCTGGCGGGCGTGAAGCCTGTGACGATTGCGAAAATCATGTCTGATGATGGCGGTGAGGGACTGGCGGTTTTGTGTAAAGCGACGGGCTTGCACCGTGACTTCTTGAAAGTGCTATGGGCGGCGCTGAAACGTCCTTTCCGCATGGATGAGGGTGATATTCACCCGCAATTTCATTTGGTGAGTGAGACGTATGAAATGCTCACGGTCGCCAAGGCGCAGACGACTCTGCGGTATTGGAATTGGTCGCTGTCATCTGCCATTCCGACGAGTGGCCTGAAAAATTTACGGTCTGATGATCAGATTGCAAATGACACAGCCCAGTATTCTGCGGCGCAGCGCACAGCGAGCCTTGTTTTTGGTGACTAATCCCATCGCCATTTTATGATTACCTGCGACAACTGCGTCTTTTTCGCCGAAATAGCCCTTCCCAATCACGCCAAGGCCGAATAGGTCAGAACTCATTATTGAGTAAACTTGGACGTGGAGCATAGAAGTCTGTGGCGCATTTCCTAGGGCTATTAATTTCAATGGTGCTGTTTTGGTTGGGGATGTCCGGCCACTTTAGCCCCTTATTGCTGAGCTTTGGGGCTGTCTCCATCGCGCTGTCACTGATTCTTGCGTATCGTTTGGATATTATCGACCGCGAAGGTGCGCCTTATGTGCGTATTGTGGCCTTTGCGATGTATTTGCCGTGGTTGGTGAAAGAGATTTTCAAGGCAAATTGGGCGGTTATTCGCGCCTGTGTCATGGCGGAAATGGATATTGAGCCTGCGCTGGTAAAGGTGAAAACGACCTGTTCGAGCGATCTGGCGAAGGTTACGTTTGCAAATTCAATCACGCTGACGCCCGGAACCGTTACAATTGATATAGATGACGACAAAATGCTGGTGCACGCGTTGTATGAACAGTCTGCGGCGCCGGAAGCGTTTGAAGATATGGACCGGCGCTGTAAGCGTGTCGGTGATCCGGGCGGAGGACGCGCATCATGATTGCTGCTGCATTGATTGCTGTCATGGTGGGTATGGGCCTTTTGCTCATTCGCGCATTGGTCGGCCCAACCTTGTACGACCGTGTTTTGGCGGTGAATTCTTTTGGCACCAAGACTGTACTTGTTTTGGCGTTGCTGGGCTTTTTGATGGGGCGACCCGAATTCCTTGATATCGCGATCCTGTATGCATTGATCAATTTTGTGGGGACAATAGCGATCCTTAAATTCTTCCGTTACCGCAGCTTCCAAGTGCCGCTCGCGCGGACCCCACATTCACGACGCGATGGAGGCGGCTCATGAGTGCTTTCTTGAGTGATGTAGCGGGTTATTACGAGATTCTACGCTATCCATTGGGCGCGGCCCTGTGTTTGATCGGCGGGCTTCTTTCCTTGGTTGGCGCAGTCGGCGTCATCCGGTTCCCTGATTTCTATACGCGCCTACACGGGGCGAGTGTGACCGAAACGTCTGGCGCATCCTTGTTGCTGCTCGGTATGGTCATTATTGCCCCGCATTGGTTGGTGATGGCGAAGTTGGTGACGATCTGGTTTTTGCTTTTTATTACCAGCCCGACCTCAACCCATGCGATTGCGAACGCAGCACATGTGGCTGGATTGCAGCCGCTGACGGGTCGCCAAGATCAGGATGATGACAAGGAGGCGTCGCTATGAGTGGTGCATTGCTCGGCGAAGGGGCCATGGCTGTTATCAATATTTTGCTGTTGGCAATCTTGTTTGTCGTCAGCGTCGCGATTGCGCGGATGCGCAGCCTGTTTGCGATTGTGATGTTGTCTGGCGTCTATTCATTGGTTTCGGCGACATGGTTTGTCGCGCTGGACGCCGTGGATGTTGCGTTTACCGAAGCGGCAGTTGGCGCAGGCATGACAACAGCGATCTTGCTGGGCGCGATGCTGCTGACGGCGCGGACAGCCAAGCCAGAGAAGAAGAGTGCGCGGGTTGCGCCGCTACTGGTTGTGGTGGCGACTGGGATCATGCTGATCTATGCGACGGTTGATTTGCCAGCGCTGGGCGATGCGGCGTCACCTGCAAACCAAGGTGTCGGCTTAGATTATTTGCGCGTGCATTATTTCGATATGGGCTTCCCGAACGTCGTGACGTCTGTTCTGGCGAGCTATCGTGGCTTTGATACGATGGGCGAAGTGGCGGTTGTGTTCACCGCCGGCATAGCCGTGTCATTGTTGCTGGGATTTGGAGAGCGGTCGCTGGCGGAATCAATACGCAAAGATGACAAATCTACGCTGCGCACACCGTCATCAAATGCAAACGATGCCTCTAAGGGTAAAGAGGGAGACGCGTCATGAAGTCTGACCATCACGTCATTTTGCGCGTTGTTTCAAAGTGGTTGATTCCAATCATCGCTTTGTATGCCTTCTATGTTCAGTTTCACGGAGATTATGGCCCAGGTGGTGGGTTCCAGGCTGGGGTGATTTTTGCCGTGGCGATGATTCTGTATGCGCTGATATTTGGTGTGCCTGCTGCGATGCGGGCAGTGCCGCCTGTGTTTACGCGTAGCCTCGCGGCGATTGGCGTTTTCCTCTATGCAGGTGTTGGCGTTTGGGCGCTGTTGCAGGGCGGTAATTTCCTTGAGTATCAAGCCTTGTTTCACGAAGGGCCGGGCGGTCATCACGGCCAGCATGTCGGCATTATCTTGATTGAATTGGGTGTGTTGTTTGGCGTTGCGGGTGCAATGTTGACGATCTTCTACGCGTTTGCGGGGCGGGTCGCTGAAATCCGTGACGAGGACTGGTAGGCATGATCGAATTTATTCTGGAGCGCGCAAACTATTGGGCCATCATCGGATTGATGATGATCGGCCTGTACATTGCGTTTGCAGCCACCAACATGATCAAGCGACTGGTAGGCCTGTCGATCTTCCAAACGTCTGTTTTCCTATTTTATATTACGTTGGGTGTTGTGTCCGGTGGTACGGCGCCGATCCTGATGGGCGATGATATTGGCGGCGGCCATGACACGGGCGCAGGCGGCGAGGGTGGCCATAGCGCGCTGCAAGCTGCTGACGCTGTTCTGGTTGCCGGGGGTGGCAGCGGAGAACGCTTCGCTGATTTGGCCAATGTCTATTCCAATCCTTTGCCGCATGTTTTGATCCTGACAGCGATTGTTGTGGGCGTTGCGACGCTGTCTGTTGGGTTGGCGATCGTGGTGCGTATTCGCGAAGCCTATTCGACGATTGAATCAGATGAAGTCCGCGAAATAGATTTGAAAACAGCCGCCAAGCAGGCCGATGATGTGCCACCAGTTCCGACAGAGGCAAGCGCATGATTGAATTTCTACTCACGCTCGCGCCGAATTGGGCGCTGGAACATGCAGCGCCATTGCTGGTGATTTTCCCATTCATGCTGGCCCCGATTGTGGCCGTCTTGCCGAATGGCAGACTGGCGTGGATGCTGAGCATATTGGGCACAGGCGCGGCGGTTATATTCTCGCTGATCTTGCTCGGTTTAGTACAAACGACGCCGACAGGTGTGGTGAGCTATGCAATGGGCGGTTGGGCGCCGCCAATGGGGATTGAATTCCGCGTGGATGCGCTGAATGGTATGATCCTGTTGCTGGTGACGATGATGGCGTTCTTGGCATCTATCTTCTCATGGCCAACCGTTCTGGCGGAGATACCAACACGTAAAAGAGCGTTGTTTTATTCGGCGTTTTTGGTGTGCGTCGCGGGCCTTGCGGGTGTTGCGATTACGGGTGACGCGTTCAACATGTTCGTGTTTTTGGAGATCAGTTCGATTTCAACGTACGTGCTTGTGGCGCTCGGCGCTGGGCGCGACCGACGGGCTTTACCTGCGGCGTTTGAATACCTCGTGATGGGGACAATCGGCGCGACGTTCTTCGTGATCGGCGTTGGGTTCTTGTATGCGGCCACCGGCACGCTGAATATGCATGATATTGCACAGACGTTGCCTGAGATGACGGATAGCCGGACGGTGCAAGCGGGCTTTGCGTTTATTATTGTTGGGTTGGGTTTGAAGGCGGCGATGTGGCCTCTGCACCAATGGTTGCCGAACGCGTATTCCTATTCACCAAGTTTCGTGACGGTGTTCCTGTCAGCGACGGCCACAAAAGTGGCGCTGTATGCGTTGATCCGGTTCTTGTTCACTGTGTTCAAACCTGACTTTGCGTTTGAGCAGGCGAGCTTTGGATTGATCTTTATGCCGCTGGGCATTGCGGCAATGGTGGCGTGTAGTTTCCAAGCTGTGTTCCAGACCGATGTGCGCCGTATGCTGGCGTATTCTTCAGTCGCGCAGGTCGGTTATATGTTGCTGGGCGTTTCACTCGGCACGATGGCGGGCTTGTCTGCAGGCCTATTTCATTTGCTCAACCATGCCATGATTAAGGGCTGTCTATTTATGGCTGTGGCCGGCGTTGTACTGACCTATCAGGGAACGCATGTGCGTGACTTTGCTGGGCTGGGCCGTTCTGCGCCTTGGACGATGACGGCGTTTGCGATTGCAGCGCTCAGCTTAATTGGTGTGCCGTTGACGGCAGGGTTCCAGTCTAAGCTACAGCTTGGCTATGCTTTGTTTGATCAAGGCATGTGGTGGGCTGTTTTGCTGGTCGTATTCTCCAGCTTCCTCGCAGTGATTTATATGGGCCGTATTTTGGAAGCGGTGTTCTTTCAACCCCCGGCCAATCCGCGCAAGAAACGGCAGGAAGCGCCGCTCTTGTTGTTGGTTCCATTATGGGTGTTGGCGCTGGCGAATATTTGGTTCGGCATAGATACAGAATTGCCGCTGGGGCTGGCGCGTGATGCTGCCGCCTCTGCCTTTGGATTGGGAGCTTTCCGATGAGTGGTGAGATGTTGATCCTCGCGGCGTTGATTTTGCCGCTAATCATTGCGGCCGGTATTGGCGCGATGGGACGGTTCCCGAATATGCGTGAAGGCGTGACGCTGGTTGGCGCGTTCCTTCTGTTCATTATCGTCTTGATGATGGCCGGGCAGGTGTCTGCCGGGAACGGACCTGAGTTGAATTTGGGGCAGGCGGCACCGGGGCTGGAATTTGCCTTTAGGTTGGAGCCATTGGGCGCGCTGTTTGCTGTTGTCGCCAGTGGCCTTTGGATTGTGAATTCCTTCTATTCCATTGGCTATATGCGCGGAAATAGAGAGCGTAATCAGACGCGATTTTATATCTGTTTTGCGATTGCGATTCTTGGCGCGCTGGGCGTGGCGATGGCGGGCAATCTGTTCACGCTGTTTGTATTCTATGAAGTTCTGACGCTGTCGACCTACCCCTTGGTGGCTCATAAGGGCGATGCGAATGCACGCCGGGGCGCACGGATTTATCTGCTGACATTGCTAGGCACGTCGATTGGTTTCTTACTGACGGCTGTTATGTGGACATGGGTTTTGGCCGGGCAGAATCTTGACTTTGTGCAGGGCGGTTTGCTGTCAGGCGTTGAGATTTCGCCAATGGTTTCAAGCTGTCTGTTAGTGCTGTTTGCGTTTGGTATCGGCAAGGCGGCGTTGATGCCGTTCCACTTTTGGCTGCCGAATGCGATGGTTGCACCGACGCCTGTATCAGCCTTGCTACATGCGGTGGCCGTTGTGAAAGCCGGTGTGTTCACTGTGTTGAAAGTGTCGATCTATATTTTCGGCACTGATCTGCTGAATGAGACGCCTGCGCGCGAGTATATTCTTTGGGTGGCGTGTTTCACGATGATTGTGGCGTCGCTGATTGCGATTACCAAGGACAATCTGAAGGCGCGGCTGGCGTACTCCACTGTGGCGCAATTGGCCTATGTGACGGCGGGCGCGATGTTGGCAGATGCTGCGGGCTATCTGGGCGGGGCGATGCAGATTGCGGCGCATGCCTCTGGTAAGATGACGTTGTTCATGTGCGCGGGCGCGATTTATGTCGCGACGGGCCTGACAAATATATCTGATATGCGCGGCTTGGGCCGGAAGATGCCGATTGTCTTCATCGCATTCTTTATTGCGGCGTTATCCATCATTGGCCTTCCGCCACTGGCAGGTGGTTGGGCAAAGTATGAGCTGATGCAAGGCGCGGTTGATCGTGGCAATGATTATCTGCCGATCATTTTGATCGTATCGTCCATGCTGAATATTGCGTATCTCTTGCCGATCCCGATTTTGGCCTTGATGCCGCCGCCAAAGAAAACAGGCGTGCCGACAGTGCCACCAGAGTTTAAGAGACCGGGCGGGGCACCTGCACTGACAGTCGCAGCGCCAGCGTTTACCGCCTTCCTCTGTTTTGTGCTGTTCTTCAGCGCCGGATGGTTGGCAGACTTCTTGGCCCCCGCCACGGGCGAACGCATAATTGACGGCACAGCCGCGTTGATAAATGGAGCCACGCCATGAGTGATACAGGCGGCGTAGAGCGCGATGATAACACGGGTAAGTTCGTAAAGCGGGCTGCGCAGCGCATACATGACTTAAACACACCCGATGATGAACACGTGCATCCAATGGCAAAAATCCTGTTCGGTTGGACAGAGATGAAAGGCATCGGGACGATTATCTTTTGGGGTAGTTTGTTGATCGCCGCCATGTTGATTTTTGTGGATGTGTTTGTTCACCGTCATGAGTATTTCAACTTTGCCAACTCGACCGGATTTTATGGTTTTTGGGGCTTTGGCGCGTTTACCTTCGTTGTGTTGATGGGCTGGCCGTTGGGGCGTCTATTGCGCCGTGACGAAGATTATTACGGTGATGCAGGCGGGCCACCCGCGGACATTGACCCGGATTTAAGCATTGATCTGGAGGCGCGGAAATAATGGGCGCGATCTTCCAAATTAACCCAGGCTTTCTTTTGATTATTGCAGGTGTTGTCGCGATGGCGATCCCTGTGAAGATTGTACGTCACTGTTTCGTGCTGGCGACGCCAATCCTTGGGATTGCGCTGTTAACGCAGGCCCCGCAGAGCCAAGAGTTGATGTCGGCTGACATTATTGGCCTGCATATGAATTTATATCAGGTCGATAGTCTGAGCTTCATTTTCGCACTGGCGTTCCTGTTGGCGGCGATTTTGAACGTCATTTATTCGTGGCACACCGATGACAGGGTGCAAGACGGTATGGCCATTGCCTACGCGGGGTCTGCTATTGCAGCGTCGCTTGTGGGCGATTTGATGAGCCTGTTCATCTTCTGGGAACTGACGGCGGTCACGTCTGTCTTTATGATCCTGAAGGCCGGGACGCGCGCGGCGTATTTCGCCTCAATGCGCTATCTGATCATACAGGTTTTGTCAGGCGTGTTGCTGTTGAATGGTATCACCTATGTTTACAAACAAACGGGGGATCTATCGCTAGAGGCGTTCGTTAGTCTCGCTGAGCCGGGCGCGATGCTTATCTTCATCGCCTTTGGTATCAAAGCGGCGTTCCCGTTCATGCACAATTGGCTGCAGGATAGCTATTCCAAGGCCAGTGTTACGGGCGCAGTGATCTTGTCTGCGTTTACGACGAAGCTGGCGGTGTATGCGTTTGCGCGTATGTTCCCCGGCCAAGACGCGCTGATCTGGATTGGCGCGATCATGACCTGCTTCCCAGTGTTCTTCGCTGTGATTGAGAACGATCTACGCAAAGTGTTGGCGTACTCGCT
>Ga0209345_10005369_pt1 | contig 11918 bp, 19 predicted proteins | sample Cruoilmetagenom7_FD_187294 | JGI IMG/M metagenome (GOLD analysis project Ga0209345, IMG submission 187294) | Oil polluted marine microbial communities from Coal Oil Point, Santa Barbara, California, USA - Sample 7 (SPAdes) (version 2) | ecosystem: Environmental > Aquatic > Marine > Oil seeps ...
AGCTCGGGCATCTGGTTTACTACTCCCCGAAAATGAAGAAGAATTAAGACAAACAGCCGAGGCACTACCCCAATTTCCGGACATACAGAGGGTTTTTTCTTATGAGCCCGATTTGGCGCTCCAAATTGATATTCGCATGATATTAGAAATATTAACTCCCGAAGAAAGGAATATTATCACCGACCGCTTTATGAATAAAGTAAGATTAAAAGATCTCGCAAGATACCATGGTATTAGTGAGTCCGCTATGCACCATCGCATCACCAAGATTATTCAGAGGTTACGTTTGCAACTAGGAAACGAATATGCAACATATACGTCAAGTTGAAATTGATCTTCTATACGAATGTAGGGGGTGTGGAAGTACTAGGTATCTCGGTACAAGAAACGTCACCCTGAAGCCCGGGGATGTATTAGTTTTTCTGAATAAACTCAGGAAAAGAAGCTGTCCCCTCTGTGAGGGACCAAGGGCACCGAAATCTATAAAAAGACCGGGTGGACGCTAAGGAAGATGAGTTATAATAGTAGTAGGATTATCCAAGTAAAGTCATCGGATATCAAACAATGAAAATCAAGTTTGACAAAGACGATATTATCCGTTGTCGAAAATTTGCTGAATGTCAATTAGAAACAAGCAAGAATATGTATCGGCGACGTAATCAAGCAAATCAAGGGGTTATTATTAAGCAAATTATGGATGGAAAATTATCAGAAATTGCCGTACATAAATTCATGCAGGATAAGTTTGCGTATTACGGATGCGGTTTGACTGAACCGAACTTTGAGATTGTACCTCCCAGGCGCAAAAGTTATGAAGCAGATATTTATTTTGGCAAGTTTCCTCTACATATTAAAACACAATCAACACAGAGCGCAAATAAATACGGTAAAAGTTGGGTTTTTTCAATTGGAGATCCGCTGATTAATTGTCCTTCCTCTACTGATATTATAGTTCTAACTACAATCGATACCGACAATCAAGTTGTTAATATATATGGATTTTTACCAGCAATGATAGCTAAAGACAAGGCTTTATTCAAGGCGCCGAAAATTCAACAACTAACAGCATCAAAGAAGGTCCTTTATAACGAGAATATAAAACAATATATACACCAACGTATTCCCAAAACACCTCTTTTAAATGAGCGTTTCTTTGAAAGAATTAATTCTGAAGAATCGGCTTATATCCTGGGTCTTTTATATGCGGACGGCAGTATTAATGATAATCGTCATACCATAAGAATCGAACTACAAGCTAGAGATATCGATATTCTAGAAAAAATATGTAAAAGCATGTCTCTTTATAGAAAGCCTCGCTTGATTAAATCTAAACATCCAAGACGCCAAGATACAGTAAGATTAGATTGCTATTCTAAAAAGGTGAAAGAAGATTTAATTAACCTGGGTTGTAATATTCGTAAAACTTTCACTATTTGTCTTCCTATTGAACATGTATCAAAAAAATATATGCCACACTTTATACGCGGCTACTTTGATGGAGATGGATCTATTTATATTTCTAATAGAAATAAAAGACAATTTCAAGTAAGTATTTGTTCAAATATTAATTTTATTCATGACCTTCAGTGTTTTATAGAGTCCGAATTAGGTATTACTGGATATATTAAGCCACTAAATAATAGTGCCGTATGGAGCATTGGTGGGGTGAATGATATAACAAAGTTTTTAGGGTACATCTATAAAAATGGCTCTATTTTTTTGAACCGGAAATATCAGTCCTACCAAAAATTACTAGAATCTATTCAAGAATATGAAAGTATCAAACATAACCGAAAACAAGATTTTAATTATCATAGATGGTCCTGTACAAAAAGGGCTCGCAATAATATTGACGAAATTCGACAAAAACATATAGATGGCGAATCGTATGTACAGTTGGGCAAACAATACGGCGTATCTGATACCACAATCCGTAGATTACTCTTAACAGACGAATTATGAATATGACATTCGACCAACTCACAGGACAAAACAAGGCTGTCTCCCGGCTGAAGTTAATTGCGTCGTCAAAGGAACGAATGCAAAATGTGATTATTTTATCTCCGTCTGGTTGCGGGAAAACTGCCTTTGTAGAAGCCTTCGCCGAGGAAGCCGGAGCACGTTTGTTTTCGATTAATGCCACTAGTATTGAGAATATTGGGATTAGTCTTAATCAAGCCCTTCGTCCTGTTGTTCAATGTGGACAAAAGGCAATAATCTTTATAGACGAAAGCCATGGACTTAAGAAGAAGGTGCAAACCGCGTTGCTCACGGCGATGGAATCTCCTTATTTTGTAAACACCCCGATCAAGATGGGGCGTATAACAAAGAATTACCGAGTCCAAATTCCGGAGCACGTGTCATTCTGTATGGCGTCAACTGATTCCGGCAAGATGGACAAAGCTCTACTAACGCGAATGATCAAGATCCAGCTTGATGACTACACTCAGGGAGACAAGGAAGAGATTGCTCGGCGCTATCTCAAGAGCCGCGAATTTACTGCTGAGCCGGATGCGCTGGCAGGATTTGCACGGATCTCTAGAAATATTCGTCAGCTCATTCTGGAGGTATTAGATACGGCGATAATCTATAATAATCCCATTATTAATGATGATATTTTTAGAAAAGTCTGTGCGCATCTACAGCTAACTAATACTGGTTTGACTAAGCTAGATACGAAATGCCTTAATAGACTGGCTGATACAGAATATGTATCACTCAGAAATTTGGTCGCATTCCTTGGCGTAGAAGTTGAGCAGTTTAATCGTATGGAAAATTGGCTCGTAGCTAATGACTTTATTGGTATTAGTACGCATGGCAGGGCAGCAACAAAGAAGGCTCTCCAAGAAATTGGACGATCATATAAATCTAATATTCTTGACTTAATTGGCATTCCCATGGATGAGAATAATGACGAATAAATATAAACACGCCGAAAAACGTAGAAAATATATTAAAAAAAGAAGGTATTTACATTCCTCGTCGTAATCATCGTCTTTCATTACAAGAAAAACGAGAGTTTATAGAAATTTTTGGCAAATAATATAGGAGCAAATAAAATGACCGACGAAATAGTAAGCTTCGACATCGCCGCTAACCTTATTCGTTTGACCAAGGACGGAAAGCTCGATGACGAGAGGGTAGCTACTGCATTAGCGGAATCTATAGCTGGCGCTTATGGAGACCTCAATCAAGACGACCCCGCCCAATCAGGCGACGTTGAGATGATGCAGCGCGGAGTTGACGTGTTAGAGAAAGCCTTGCAGCAATATGAGATGTTCCTTCAGGTGGTTGAGCTTCAAGTTTCTAGGAAGAATCCTATATAATGAAAGAAACCTCGCCACTAAATCGACTCGCAGACGCCGATCGGCAAAATGATCTTCCTCGTCTCCGCGCAGCGGGGGAGATTCATCGCAAAATTATGCAAAAGGTAGCAAAAATTTTAACCACGGATTATGCCGGGATGACAACGACGGATCTGGACGCTTTTATCGATGACCAGATTAGTAAAAGCGACATGGTACCGGCATTTAAGTCTGTACCCGGCTATAAGTGGGCGTCATGTATTTCGCCGCAAGGAGTGGTAGTTCACGGTGTTCCTAATGACACAGCCCTGAGGGCTGGTGACTATATCACCGTCGATTTCGGTGTTGGTAATAAGGGTTATATTGTAGACGCGGCGGAAACATGGATAGTGGGACAAGAGAACTCTGAAAAAGAAGACGAACTAATTTTAGCAGCAAAAGAGATTCGCGACGCGATGATCAATAAAGCGATCGCTGGCACTAAGGTATTAGACCTACCATTTGCTGCACAAGACATCGCCACCAAGATAGCACAACGTGGCATATATATTTTGCCAGAGTATACGGGACATGGAGTTGGAAAAAATAATCTACACATTATTCCAGTAATCCCGTGTGTTCCAGTGAATATGAAGATGCCTACCTATGATTACGAACATCAAGCTTTACGAGAACGTTATAGGCTGCGTGAAGGAGACGTAATATGCGTAGAACCTATCTTGGTGCGCACAAAAAAGAATAAAAAGAAGGGTTTGAAAACGACAGTGCAACCAGATGGATGGACTGTAAGATTAGACGATCCAAAGGCAATTGCTGCCCATGTTGAATCGTGTCTTCTTATTACAAAGGGCGACCCGGAGATTCTAGCATAACCCAATCCGAAAAGAGAATATCATGAATAAAGAAAAATCTTCAGAGAAAACTGTCCACGGCAAAAAAACGAGCAACCACGTTTGTACATCATACGCCTAGATTCTCCATGTTGCGGAGTTGATTCCGAAGATACATATATAGTTCCTGGAAAGGAGTTGACATTGGTTAACACGGCGAAGCCGGTTTTTAAGGTCGGCGACGAGGTTGAATACCAGCCCCGTATGGGCGGATTGGATGATCCCTCTGAAACATGGCTTCCTGCTACTATTACAGAGATTCTGCCGAATAATGACATTCGCATGAAGGATGGAGGCAACCATCCTTATGGAGTCCGTATTATTTGTCGCCCTGTGAATCAAATACGCCCGGCAAAGCCGGGGATAGACCCACCAGCATTTGTTAAAAAGGTCACGGAAAAGCCGGAGTTTAAAGCTGGCGACCAAGGCATGGTTACTTTTACGCTCTTCGACGAAGAGACACAACAGCAAGTCACTGTCATAAATGTTCGAAACATTGAACCACGTTACCGAGTAAGGATTAATTCTACTAATGCTAACCATTATATCCAAACCGGAGCGTTGCGTCCATGTACCCCTAACCCAAAAGATGCGGTAAAGATGCCGCAGAAAAAAACACGGCAAAGCCGGAAAGAGAGTTCTACAATGAATAATGATATCCCACAGGCAGATAGTGCCCCACGGTTGGAGCAACAGACATTATATAATCCTCCAGAGTTCGGAGGAATGATGATGGGCAGCAAGACCGACAAGCGCATCAAGAGCACCAGCCGCAATACGAGACTTACACTCCTGGCAGTTGTATTCTTTGGTTCTGGACTAAGCCATGTGGTTTGGTCTAAGTTCCCTGGCTTGGTGCATAGCCTTGGTGAGTTTCTGGTCGGAATTAGTGGAAAGTAACCAAGTCGGAGGCTTTCGCCTCCGCCTTGTGGACAATTAAGGAGTAATTAAAAATGTGGAATAAAGAATACGAAATTTACGGTTATCATTTGTATACCGAAGGAAAGCCGGTTATCACCGGCTCACAGTTTAGTCCAGCACTCAAGGCGACTGTCGTGACAATGGTTATTCCCGCCAAAGAGGGTGGGCTTATCGGAAGTGTAGCGATTGTTCGCGAACCGGGTTCGGATTACTTTCTTCGCGCTCGCGCCATCGTAAATAGCAAAGACGATCTCCATAGTGCTACGAAAGCGCGCGGAAGGCAAATCGCTACTGATCGTCTTATTTCTTTGCTGAAAGCCGAGAAGACTGAAGTTCCAGACAGTATCGAGATCGTTCTCTACGAGGATCTAACAGATCGCGAAAAGAAGATTTTCGAGAAACGCGGCAAAGCTGGAGAATAATAATGACGGATGAAGATAAACGAAAACTTGCTGAGTCTTTATTGAAAGAGATCATTAAACGTCCTGCTATGCTAGACGATTTGATCAAAAGGTTAGAGGAGTTAGATAACAAAACTGTGAATGAAATAGACTAATAAATGAAGAGTTTCTCCCACTTTCCCAAAAACATTTTTGAAGAGTTTGGTTAACAATGGACGAAAAAAAAATCAGTGACAATACTGAAAATATCGAGCCGAAAGGCTCTGCTCACCAGAAAGAAATCGATCGCCTCAATAAAGTGATTAAAGAAGGAGGTAGACTCGATGACGTGGAGACAGAGCAAGAAGGAGTCCAGATTCAGAAGGCTCACAAAGACCTGCTTGTCAAGCAAGATCCAGACAGTGAATTGTTGCGCATGAAACTGAAAGACACAGCATTTCCTCTCACAGACCCCGTAAAAGCAGATATTAAGAAGGTTCAAGACCTCTTTGAGGAATTAGTTGAAGCCAAAATAGCAATTGGACTCGCTGCACAGCAAGCAAATGTCACCGTTCGTGTTTGTTGTGTGAAGCTCGGGGCGGACCACATTACGATGATTAATCCGAAAATTATCGCCCGCAGAGGTAAGAAAAAAGCATTCGAGTCATGTATGTCACTGCCTTGCGTAGCCGTTGAAGTAGAGCGCCCGCGCGATATTACCGTAGAATATTACGACTTGGAGGGCGAACGACACATCCTGAGCCCGGTGTTACACAAGTATTCCCGGCGTATAATTCATGAGGCAAACCATGTCGATGGCATTATGATTGACACATTTATTAATAAAGACAGTAGTAATGTGCGATTTTATCTACCAGATTGGGCATGATGAATATCGATCGTCGCTCACCATATAAAATAACAGACGAACAAGTTGTTATTCGATTATATCAAACAGGCATAAGCGCACCCGTCATTGCGGAAAGATTTGGATGTTCTAGCGGCACTGTATATAACGTGCTAAAAAGACATAATATCCCAAGAATTAAGCGTAGAAGGCATTCTCGCCCACACAACACTCGCGGACCTCGACACCCTAGGTGGAAAGGAGATACCTCCTTGGTCGAGCGCCTACGCACCCACTACAAAATGGTTGTAAAGTGGCATGAACAGATTAAGACGCGTGATAAACACCGATGTAGATTATGTGATTCTACTCAAGGGCTACACGCCCATCACTTAGTTAGCTTTACCCAAATCGTGCGCCTCTACAAGAATAGATGCCCCGACTTGAGCGAGGAGCAACTGTACGATTGTATTATTAGATCTCCGCTATTGTACTCCCTACATTTAGGAGTAACGCTGTGTCGTACCTGTCACATTAAAGTTCATAAAAATCTCAGGGAGCTTGGCAAAGAAGCCTTATTTGGCAATCCATGGCATACATTTGATGGAAACCCGCCAAAGAACTGTGTTTTTGTATAAATGAACTTAAGAGATTTATCGTATATAAGAATGAAGAAACACATAAAACACTTCTAAGTACAGCGCCCGCCCAACGCGGGTGGGTTTTTTCGTTTGTTCCCAACGAATGGAGCCAAATTGAAGTTAATCAAACCGAGGACAGCGAATCAGGAAGCATATGTAGATTCATTAAAAAATAATATTGCAACGATTGCTCTTGGAATAGCTGGTACCGGGAAAACCCTTTTAGCTATTTATACTTATTTACAACTACTGGAAGATCCTAAAAGCAGGATTACAAAAATGATATATTTCAGACCGGCGGTGCCAGAAAAACAAATTGAAGATACGGGCTATTTACCTGGACACCTGGATAACAAGGTGTATAGTATGTGCGGCGGTTTGTTTCATAATCTTGAATTTATTGTTGGACAAAAAGAAGCCAAAATACTCATAGAGTCTGGACGAATTGCTATAGAGCTTCTATCGCATATCAGAGGCTCATCATATACTAATTGTTGTCTTATTCTTGACGAGTGTGCGATTTTACACAAAGAAAGTGGGGCTATTAAACTTTTTCTAAGCAGAATCGGCAAGAATTGCCGTGTGGCTATTATGGGAGACATTAATCAAACGCGACTACTTCATGATAAAGTTGATATACTTGACGCTGTGTCAAGATTAACTAACATGAAAGATGTCGGTATTATCAATCTTAATGATTTTATGGACGTGCAACGCTCAGAATTTGTCAGGGAAGTATTAAAACGTTATGATAAATCACTGGAAAATCAAAAGATCAAATCAGAATCTAAGTAAACAGGAGAAATTCAATGGGTAAAAGAGTAATAGAGGTTCTATTCTGTAATTTTTGCGGAAGGGACGTGGAGGGTGTTGAAAGTTTACAACTACTTCTTGGTAGAGACCAAGGAGACTTCGATCTCTGTCCAGAGTGCGCGGACTTGTTCCGCGAGAAGTTCTTTAATGCCGTCGAAGAAGAAGACGTAGTAGGCGAGCCAGAAGAAGAGTATGAAGACGAAGAAGATGGGTTTGGCACCATACTTGGTCAGTCCGAAGAAGAAGAAGAAGAAGACGAATATGACTTCGATGAAGAGGACGAAGAACCCGCACCTTCTCCGCGCAAAAAAGTATCCAAAAAGCGTAAGAAGGTAGTAAAGAAAACACCCCCTCAGGATAGCAAGAAGAAGGTGCGTAAAAAAAAAGTAAGATATCAAGCCGACCCTCTGCGGGGGATTAATCACAAAGAGCAGGATGGCACAACTATTAGTGCGTCCGGTGTTGTCCGAGAAGGTAAAGTCCTTCAAAAGATCAAGAAAGCCGCAGTTTCCGAACGACGTGGTGTTATTAAGAAATGTCCTAATGGAGAGTGTGAATATGACGAAGATACCCATCGCTGTGATATTTGTGGCTTAAAACAAGGACAGTCTGGTATTGAGCCTGGCGCACAAAAAGCACACGATCCCATCAAGGCTAATGCCGAGGGACAAAAAGAGATGGGATTTGACCCCTACATGGGGGTCCATACATTCCCAGTCGATGTTAACAGCGGTCAAGTTCGTAAAAAAATGAAAAAGAACTTACTCAAACAAAACGAAGCAGTAGTTAAAAAATATGGTAAATCGAACAGATATTTTAATTTTAATCCGTCAGATGGAGATGGGAGTAGAAGAAGATGATAAGTATTGAATCTATTGCAACAATTATTTCGGCGATCCTGGGCATGGCTGCTGTCTCTTGGGGTGGTTATGCCGTCGCCAAGCATCAAGTAATGAAAAAGGTGAAGCAAGCCATCGAGCTACTTAGCACGGCTAAAAACGCACTAGAAGATAATTCTCTTAGCAAAGAAGAGATCAAAGAGATTATGGAACGAGCAAAAGCTCTAATTACTTTTAAGAAAGGCAACGAAGATGCGTAAATTATTTCTCGCGATCCTGCTGGCACTTGTTTGTGCCTCGCCCCTGACAATGAACAGTTGTACTATGCTCACAGAACAGTACGAGAACCTACACGCCATGGAACAAACAGACTTCGACAAACTGGCGGAACGGGTACAAAGTATTGCCCGCGTCGGTGGACGAGCCCTTAAGAAGAAGATTAAGGTCGAAGAAACCCGTCGTTATATCATCGATGTTCTTGAGGTTATTCTGAAACAGGACACCAAAGCGGCGTTTGTTGCATTTGTTAGCAACCTTGAATTAGTACCCGAATACAAGCCCTTTATTAAGCCCGCTCTTGCTGCTGCACTAGATCTGATCGAAGCTGCCGTTGGGGTGCCGTTTAGTTTGGATGCACACGCGAATCCCCGAGACCTTGCCTTGATTCGCGCCCTTCTGCGCGGCTTGCATGAGGGTTTGACGGACGAATAATGGAAGACGCTGCGTCAATATACTTTATAAGCGTGGGCTTATACTCTCTGTTCAGGGGGTCAGCCCATGCTTAATAAAGCTACAGTTTTTTTCAATCATCACGGTTATATTTTAATAGACAATAATGAAGTCCAGAGTCTTCTTACTACCAAGATAAAACATAAAACCCCCGAAGATAAACTAAGAAAAGCCTGGTTTTATTTAGGAAGAGGGCTTCACGAACTATTAATAGAAAAATATGAAACCATTATTATCATTAGTGATACAAAGGTAATTGATCAATTAGAGGGCGTGATTATCGACGACGCGGATTGCCTTGCTATGGCGACGAGTATTAAACAACGAGGTTTAACTAAATTTTTACATTATGAGCTACGAAAAGTAACCACTAAGGCTATAGAGGATAAATTCAACGAAGCGAAAAGGACACTAAGGGGGATGGGATGAGCCCATTATCCAGATATCTCGAAGATGAACAACGCCGTTATCAGATGATATCCATTCGTATCACACAAACTCAAAAAGAAATCAATCGCCTGGAAGGATTAGAAGAAGACGAGATTAATCTTGCTGCTCGGGAAGATCTTAAGTTGGCGGTCTCACGAGCCGCCCTGATCCAGTTACGCCTGATACAACGCCATACCGCCGATCATATTAGAAGGCTATACGCGAGAATAAGAATGTATGACTACGGATAAGAATGAGATGCAATACCATGACGATGATGATTGTGACACCTGGGCTGCTCAGTTCACTAGGTGGACAGAATATGCCAAAGCCAATGGTTTGATGAAAGATCGACGTACAGACTATTTGCCGACGTGTCGTAAGTGTAAGGGATATGGTAAAGTATTCAGAAACCCACAGGACATGAGTTCTCTAAAGATAGAATGTCCAAGATGTAAGGGGCGGGGTACACTAGTTCCCAAACCCTCTTATTCTAACCAAGAAATTCGTGAAGTCGTCAATCAACTTGGAGAAGAAAAGATGCGACAACTAGTTCGAGACTATGGGAAGAAGAAAAAATAATGAAGTATATTATACTACTCTATATGATCTTATGCCTTAGCGGTTGTGCGATGTTTACTACCACACCCAAGGCGGTTGTCCAAGGAGCAGAACTATCAGCACAGTTTGCTACTATCAATAAAAAGAATGTTCGCGCAATCAACGACGAATTTCGCCGGGTATTCATAAACTTTATTGAGAGATATGTTGTGGAAGATCTTGGTCCCGACGCTATTCTAGAAGTCAACGCATTACACAAGGCGATTGGACAACGCTTCTATTTTTCCGCAGACATGAATGCCGCCCTGGCACGGGCAATCGCCGACTATCTCACAACACCGGGTGTTGGATCAGATGCAATATTAGACCTTCTGTTCGAAATAAATGCCCTAAAGGGATAATAATATGGCAAAATTAACCAAGACCGAATTAAAAACTCGCCTCTTGTCTATTATAGAAACATTACCGACCCAAGAAGAAGCCAACTCGGGTTCATTCACTACCGGCTTTAACTTAGAGGTCATCGAGACAGGACGACAGCTTCTTACAGAGCAAGCGAAGAAGGAGCTAGTTGCAAAAATTAAGTCTGCGAAAACAACCAAGGTTCAACTAAGAAGAGCATTCGTTCTCCTGGGAGGCTTGGTTAAGGTCGCAGTATTATTCGCCTAAAGGGAGATATTATGCGCAAGATCCTAGCTATGTTACTGGCGGTTATTCTTACGAGTAGTATGATGGTAACAACGCAAACACCAGCAGACCTAGATGAGGTTAGAAAGGCATCCTGTCAAATCCTCTTAGGGTTTGAGTTCGAAACAAATGTGCTACCCATGATCGTAAATGGTAAAAAAATGTCAATCAAACATCAACGAACGTGGGAGGCTGGAGGCTCTGGGATTATCGTTGGTCGCAATCTAACTAATGATAAAAAGAAGCCGAAATGGATCTATTGGATTATGACGGCTAAGCATCTCTTCCCCAGTGATTATAAAAATGCTGTAGAATCGGCTTTGTGGATTTACTTTTTTTCCCATGAGGGTTATGCTGCGCCCGTCATTCGGGGTGGCTCAAAGATATGGGTTAGTCCTACCGGGCTAGATGTAGCATTTGTTGGTTTTTATACCAGCGAAGATTTACCCATGGTGTCCGTAATTCGAGATCTTCCGAGGAATCTCTATGGCGTTAAATATGTTGCCATTGGACACCCCTATTTGCACACGCCCTTTATTAGAGAGGGGCGATTCTCCTGTAATAATCCCGATGCAGAATTCGGACCAGGACAAATAGGCTGTAATTCATTTGCATCAGGCATGAGCGGCGGCGGAGTCCTGATTATGAAAGATAACCGACTTCAACTTGCTGCTATTATAACCGCCTGGCTTGGGCGCGAAGATGGTGCCGAACGCTTTGGTATTGCCACAAGAATTGATGGTATTCTCAAGCTGCTGAAGAAATATAAAAAGATGAAGTACGTGGAGACAAAGTAATGGTATCACCCCTATCTTTCGAAGCCGCCGTAAGAGATACTGTCCGTTCATGGTTAAAAGATCTTGCTTTGGATACGAC
>Ga0209345_10005371_pt1 | contig 11916 bp, 9 predicted proteins | sample Cruoilmetagenom7_FD_187294 | JGI IMG/M metagenome (GOLD analysis project Ga0209345, IMG submission 187294) | Oil polluted marine microbial communities from Coal Oil Point, Santa Barbara, California, USA - Sample 7 (SPAdes) (version 2) | ecosystem: Environmental > Aquatic > Marine > Oil seeps ...
ACCGTCAGGCTCAGAGGTTTCTTTCAGCGCATGACCAGATCAACCTAATCTTCCGCCCCCGCCGTTACCAACTCGCCGCGATTTCATACCGTCACGCCCGCAACGACGCATTCAGCCTCTGGGCCTACTATACCGCCGAAATGGCGGCATGAAATAGCCTTTGCCCACTCTTCACAATCGACCGTCAACAACTTGGCAATACCCATAATAGAGCTTTCACAACTTCACGGGAAGTTTGCGACAGAACCTGTGGAATCCATTGCTTTAATAATTTCGCGGGTTTTCTCTAACCCCGATTCCATCTCCGCTCGTATTTGAGGAGCACCAATACAGAGCCGTATACCTTCTGGCCCCTTCCCAGCGTCATGTGCTGCGGAGAATTGACTTAGGGGCGCGGCGACAATTCGATTTTCAAGAAGACGAGAGAGCACCTCGTCGGCTCTAAGCTTTTGTGCAAGGGGAATGACAACATGCATGCTCCTTGGGTCAGACTGTATGTGCCAGTTCCCAAAAATCCGGTCTAGGATTGCCTGTCTCTTAACTATCTCTTTGCGCTTAGCTTCCACTATACGGTCATACTGTTTTGATTTGATAAGCTGGGTCGCTGCGGACATTATGAGAGGTGTAGACATGTAAACAGAAGCCGCCTGTGCGTGATCCACCGTTTTTGCCCGATCCGCAGGCGAAACAAGATAGCCGACCCGCAATCCGGGTGCCCAGCTTTTGGACAGCGTATTGAGATAAAAAACGCGCTCTGGGTTTAGTTCAGAAAGGGATGGTGGTGGCGTCGGGAGTTGAAAGCCATAGGCGTCATCCTCGATGGCCATTACGTCATACTTTTCCATAACGGTAAGAAGCTCTTTTCGCCGGGATAATGGCATAGTTACCGACGTAGGGTTTTGAAGGTTGGGCATGCAAAACAGGGCTTTTGGCCGAATAGTTTTACAAATTTTTTCAAACGAATTCGGGCATATTCCTTGAGTGTCACCTTCAACAAGCACCAATTCAACTCCCAAAGTGTCGGCCAGTGTCCGAATGCCGGGATAGGTGTAGCGCTCTACCACCACAGCATCGCCTGGATTGCAGCAAGCGAGAAAGCAGAGCAAAAGCCCATGCTGTCCACCGCTGCAAATCGTTATGTTTTTATAAGAATCTATCGGCGTAATGCGGTTAGAGTTCAGCCATTTCCACGCACAGATTCGATCATAATCCGAGCCAGAATTATTCCGATAGACCAGAACGTCGTTGTCTTGGTTATTCACAACGTCCTGCATTGTTTTCATCAGAATGTCTTTTTGCTCCGGTAAAACCAGATGATTTCGGCTGAAATCAACAAAATCACGCTCTCTGCTCGTATGGTAGAAATCCGTAGATTTCGTGTTTGCATTCATGCGGACAAATGTGCCCCGACCGACTTCTCCCGTTGTTAGGCCGAGGGAATCAAGTTCTGCAAAGACGCGGGTTGCGGTGCCAAGCGAAAGCCCGTGTTGATAGGCTAATTCGCGGTGTGTTGGCAGCTTATCTCCGGGTTTCAAGCGGCCCTCACGTAACTCGGTTATCAGGTAAGCTACGACTTTTCTAAACTTTGTCCGCACTATTTTTGTCCCATATACATTTCTAAACTTGCCCTGCTAATTTGATACAATTACCATATTGTACAAGATAAATACACCATAATATTTGGCAATTAAACTCTGACACAGGATTACTCCCATGGCTAAGCTCATTTCTCAAAGGCATCTATTCGATATTCCTGCTGAAACTGCCTATTTCAACTGTGCCTATATGTCTCCGATGCTAAAACGAACGGGCGCGGCAATGGTCAAGGGTACCTTTTCAAAATACAGGCCTTGGCAAACATCTCCAGATGACTTTTTTGCAAATGCAGATGACTTCCGAAACCTGCTTTCAAAAACTTATGGCGGAGATGCGAACAGCTTCGCTGTCATCCCGTCCTCCAGCTACGGGCTATCTACTGCGGCCAGAATTATGGAAGAGCATGTCGATTCAAATCAGGAAATTCTGGTGCTTGACGAGGCCTTTCCATCAAACTTTTTGCCGTGGCATCGGCTTGCCCAGATAACGGGTGCAAAACTTGTGATTGTGCCAACACCGAGTGACTTTAATTGGACAAAATCGGTGTTGGAGCGAGTCAATAAAAAAACGGCGGTTGTTGCCATTCCGAATTGCCATTGGACAAATGGTGCTTTGCTGGATGTTGTCACTATTTCTGATGCCGCAAGAGAGGTCGGTGCGGTTCTGGCGATGGATGTCACCCAGTCACTTGGCGCGCTCCCATTTGATTTTGATCGGGTTAAGCCGGATTTTGCAGTTTCGTCGGGGTATAAATGGTCACTCTTCCCTTATGGGCTAAGCATTTTTTATGTTGATCCAAAGTGGCACAAATCTCGCCCCTTGGAGGATACCTGGTTGAACCGTGAGGGTGCGGAGGTTTTTGAAGATCTCGTGAATTATAACTACAATTATCAAGCAGGTGCCCGTCGTTTTGATATGGGCCAGAAATGCATTCCCTCCATATTACCGGGGGGCTTAGAGGCGCTTAGACAGATCAGAGAATGGGGTATTGCCAATATTGCTGAAACGCTGGCAGCAACAAATGAAATAATTGCAGAAACATGCGAGTCCGTCGGGCTGATACCGATACCCAAGGAGCATCGAAGCCCGCATTTGCTGGGCGTTACAAGCACACACCCCCTAAGCCCCAACCAGACAAATACCTTTGCGAAGCAAGGGATTTATTTCAGCCGCCGCGGGTCTTCGCTCCGCTTTTCGCCCCATTTGCACATCTCTGACGATGACCTAGACCGACTAACGGACTCTCTAAGAGCTGAGTTCAGAGCCATTTCAATAGCATCATAACTGGGCGGTTCCGGCAGCCTTTCGCACCAAATTTGAGTGGAAAAATGCGCCTAGATTGACGCTTTTTTCACGACCAACAAAGCGCTTTTTTGACGCCTTTTTGACTGCCAAGGAAGAATAATCTGGCACCCAATGAAGGAAAAAAAATGGAAAACTCAAAGCTGCCTTTCAGGCCTTTACAAGTCGACGAGCCTATTCGCCTAAAATCTATGAAGCCAAACTGGCGGCATAGGCCGGTTCACCTATTGTGCAGCGGTGTCGCCGCTTTGGGCTTCGGAAGCCCGTCTATTGCTGAGGTCACTTTTGACAGCGGCTCCGTATCCATAGGCTTCGAGCAACTGTCAATTAGTGATGTAAGTTTTATTGATTTCGATAGCGCGTTGGCATTTACAAGCGGCAACTTTGGATTTCAGCTTGACGGCAGCATTTCATATTTTGTTCAGGAAGGTTTCAATAGTGTAACCCTTCCGTCATTTGGGGTCCATATGTTTCATCAGTTGGACAACGGGCATAAATATGGGGCATTTGCGTCATACTCAGGCTACGGGCTGCGCGCGATTGGCGCAGAAGCATTGGTTGCCCTTGGTCCTGTAAATCTGGAAGCCGCTATTGCCCAATTATCCGGAAGTGGTGATCCGCTATATACGGTAGCTCTGGATCTGTCCTACGCGGCTAGCGAAAATATTGAGCTCAATGCTAGTTACGAAACTTATTTTGATGGCAACGGTTATTCAGGTGATTTCTTTTCGCTTGGCGCGACCTATTACATTCCAAATAGTAGTTTTGCAGTATCGGCTGAATATTTGGGACTAGATGGCGGGGCGTCGAGTTTTGGGGCAAATATTTCTTGGCACTTTGGTCCCAATAGCAGCCGAAATCTTTGGAATGACCGAATTTCAAATTATAAATACTTCTAAAATTCAGCAACCAGCGTTACACCTCTTAGGTGCCTCATTCGGGGCATCTATTTGCGCTTGGATTATGGCTATTAGCCGTGAAGTTGTCTCAACCCGCGAACACCAAGTAAGTGACACCTTTCTCCATGGTTTGACACCTTTTTTATGACGAAACCTCAATCCGAATGACGTCCCGTTGACAGCATTTGCGTTGAATAGCGTCATCAACTCAAAAAAGGAAAAATCATGACAAGCTCAAAAATAGAAAAAATCAACGCCCGCCTCCGTGTTCGTGGCATGGACGTCTGCCCAACCTCTGAATTCCGGCAAATGGTGCCTTGGACTAGGCTGACATTCCTGCTCTGTGGAACCGGCGCAGCTATTGGCACCGCACTTCAATCAAATGTCATTCTAGGCGCAATGGTGCCAATTGCGCTTTATGGCGCGCTTATGCCTCGGCATCCTTTTGACTACCTATACAACTGCGTTATCCGCCGGTTCACCGGGACAATCGAACTGCCGAAAAACCGGGCACCAACACGATTTGCATGCGGCATCGCATCCGTTTGGTTTCTGACCATTATTGCGGCATTTTCACTCGGATGCGCGCTGACCGGCTATGCGCTTGGGGCGGTGTTTGTGGCTGTTGCGGCGCTAGTGGGCACAACCCATTTTTGCATTCCAGGTACGGTTTACCAGTTCTTATTTGGTGATCGTCGTCTGATCAAACCCACATTGTTTGCGAAGTGAATCCGGATGAAACACGTTTCTTCCAAAGCCTTGAATCCCGCTGCGATTTATTTGGATCATAATGCAAGCACACCTCTTAAATTGCGCGTGGCTGATGTTATGCGCAAATTTATCGATACCGAATATGGAAACCCGTCCAGCGGACACTGGGCAGCTACTGAAGCAAAAATGGCTCTTGAAACAGCGCGGGAACAGGTTGCACAATTTCTCGGTTGTCCGCCATCTGAAATCATTTTCACCAGCGGCGGCACAGAGGCCAATAACCTTGCCATAAAAGGGGTATGGTTTAGCCCTACCCGCAAGGGCAACCACATAATAACTAGCGCGGTCGAGCATGATGCCATCAGATCACCTTTAAGGTTTCTTCAAAAACTTGGCGCAAAAGTGACTGTGCTGCCCGTGGATTCAGCCGGTCGCGTGGATCCAGCAAATGTGGAGCGCGCCATTCGTCCAGAAACAATGCTAATAAGTATAATGCATGCCAACAATGAAACCGGAACTGTGCAACCCATTGAAGAAATTTCTAAAATTGCGAAGAAACACAACATTCTGTTCCATACAGATGCCGCACAATCAGCTGGGAAAATCCCCACCCTGATCTCTGAATTGGGCGTCGATATGCTCTCTCTTGCTGGCCACAAAATGTATGGTCCAAAGGGTGTCGGCGCGCTTTACCTTCGCAAAGGGGTTAGGTTGGCACCGCACAATCATGGGGCCGGGCATGAATCTGGTCGGCGCGCAGGAACGGAGAGCGCCATGCTCACCGCCGGTTTTGGGGCAGCATGTGCCTTGGCCAGTTCTGAATCTTACGAGCCGGTTCGCCAGCTAAGGGACTATTTCTGGACACAGCTAAGCCAGACCTTTGGTGACAAGGTCCACCGCAATGGCAGCGATACGCATTGTGTGCCGAATACATTGCACGTGTCTTTTGTTAATCGCGTTGGGGCCGAGATTCTTGCGCAACTCGAGAATGTTGCCGCAGCAACCGGTTCGGCCTGCCACGCCGGATGTATCGACATGTCTCCGGTTTTGATTGCGATGCGAACACCGGTTCACATTGGCATGGGCGCGATTCGGTTTAGCCTTGGTCACCAAAACACGCGGTTTGAAACCGACTCAATTATTGCGCGACTAAAAACCATCTTAATCTAGGTCAATATCACGGCGGTTTACCAACATTCACGCGCGTTTGACACATTCTAGATGGCCAGATTGCAGCCGAGTAACACCGCTTATGGATAATGGTTCTTGTCAAAACGACAAAAATAAACACACTTCAAATCAAGGAAAACAAAATGACTGATATTCTAATTAACAGCGACCACGGCGCAAATAATGTGGCAAAGGCAACCGTTCCCTTCATCGTCGCTGGCGCTTCATCCGCCCGCGAAGGCCAGACAGCAATGTTTTTGACCCATGACGCAATTTACATGGCAGCAAAGGGTGGCGCAGACGGGCTTCAGGCAGACGGCTACAAACCTGTGAAAGAGCTTGTTGAAGCCTATATCGCCAACGGTGGCATTATCTGGGTTTGCAAAGCCTGTGCAGATGCCAAAGGCTTGACCGCAGCCGACCTGATCGAAGGTGCTGAACTTGGCGGCGCAGGCCACACGCTTGGCTTTATTGACAACGGCGGCCAAGTGCTGATGTAACCCCCTTCGGGGGCGCGGTCTGTTAAGGTGGCGCCCCGTTTGACGAATTTAGCAAACGCCAGCTTTGCTCAAACCTTCGACATAGGTTTCAACCTGAGTTTTGTCCTTAAGGTAAAACAGCCGGTCTCGCGCAAAGGCACAGGAGAAATTCGGTTTCTTTTCGAGCAATATTTCTCGAGCGGCAACGGCCTCGTCTTGGTGCCCCAAATGACCGAGGGCTGAAACAAGCGCCGCATCAGCCCAGAAATGTGAATTTGGAACTTGAACAGCCCTTTTTGCCCATTTGGCGGCGCGCTCAAAGTCTTGCTCAAAAACACTAGCCAAAGATGCATACATTAAAAACGCCCAGCGATGCGGATCTTGCGGGCTAAGGCGAATAGCCTCCTCAAAACTTGGAATCGCCTCGTCCGTCCTTCCAAGATAAGCAAGGGAATCTCCCAAACCGCAATGGGCCTGAGCAAATCCCGGGTTCAGGTTTATAGCCATTCGCAGTTCGGAAATTGATTCTTCGTATTCGCCCCGCGCGAGCTTCACCCGACCAAGGGCAAACCGCGCGGTGGCATCTTTTTCGTCCAGCTGTGTCGCGCGCTTGGCTAGGGTCAAAGCTTCATCGAATATGCCGGACTCTACGTCAGCCTCAAAATAGATAGAACTCAAAACCATGGCATATGAGAGACGCGCATGGGCCGCAGCGAACATCGGATCAAGCGCAATAGCGCGACGAAATAAGGATTGCGCCTTAGAATTGCTTTCTTCGCTAAATTCATATTGGGTTGCCAGCCCGAGGTGATAGCAATCCCACGCGCCCAATGCGCCTTCTTCCTTGGACCGCGCCTTGGCCCCTTCAAACGCGACCAATTCAGATTCAGCCGTGGCAGCGATTGTTTCGGGCAGCTCGTCTTGGATATCCAAAAGATCGTCAATATCTCGATCATAGCGATTAACCCAAATGTAAGTCCCGGTTTCGAGGTCAACCAAGTGGATAGAGATCCTTAATTTATTTGCGATCTGGCGCACACTCCCCTCTATCGAATACATGACATTGTGTTCTGTTGCCAACTGGCGCAGCTTTGCGGTCGAAACATCTCCGTTCTCAATTGGCAAGCTGGCCATAACATCCAGCCAGCGAAACTTTGTGACAGCCAACATCGTGTCTTCGGTCAGACCGTCAGTAAACGACATCAAATCTGCGTTTTGCCCCGAGAAGAGGAACGGAAGGATTGTCACTGACGTTTTGCTGGTTTTGTCAGCCATCTGGTTGGTTGGCAAATCGACTGATGCGCTGCTGATAGGCTTTGGCGCGGCAACCAGTTCGGGAGATTTGATCTTTTCCAGAAGGGCCTGGGTTTCCGGCTCGGGGTCAACATCAAGTTCGTGTTTCAATATGTCGACGCATGTTTGGTATTGCCTTATAGCGCTGGCTCTTTGCCCGCTTTGCGCCATTATTTGCATCATCAGGCGGTGAGAGCTTTCCCGGAGGGTATCAATTTCGATCAGACGTAGGGCGGTTTCTTGGGATTTCACCTGATCCTTATTTTGCAAATATTGCAGGGCAAGCCGTTCAAAAACAGGAATAGCTAGATTGCAAAGGCGTTCGCGCTCGATGGTGATCCAGTCCTCAAAGCTGCTTTCACGTAGAAACAGGCCATCCAAAAGTTCACCCTTATAACTTTCGGCAGCATTTTGATCAGCTTCACCAGTGTTTGCCATCGCGTTTTTGATGAAATCAGAAACATCGATCTGCACCAGATCAAGGTTGAGCCCAATGCGATCCTGCGTTGCCCAGATTACATCGCCAATATGTGTGTCAAAGCACTGCCGCAATTTTGAAAGGCTCTGGCGTAGGCTTTGACGCGCCTGATCGGTAAAGCGATCGCCCCAAAGAAGGGTCATGACCTGATCCCGTGAGGGGCAGTTTTCCGAATTTAGAGCAAGGAAGGCCAGCAGGGCTTGTTGCTTACCACCGGTAACAGAAATCTGATTTCCTGACGGATCGCTGATGCTAAGCGCACCAAAGAGACTAATCTTGAATTTTGACATATCACCCTCCTTCATAGGTGTTTAAAAAACGGCAAAGTGCCGGAGGACTATTAGCCGCCGTTTTGTCGAGGTATGATTGGCGGTCTTTTTCTGACTTTTTTCCGCTGTTCAAAAGCGTAGAGCGAGGGCGTAATTCAAACCTAAAAAAGTAGCCTTCTTGGCTTTTCTTTAGAGGTTCTGACTCTCCTATTCAGCTCCATAGTTTTATTTCCAAGATTCGACAATCAATGTAAGTTTGATACAATACTATAATTGTACAAAGTCAAATCAGACAAGAATACTATTGTACATAAGACATTTAATTATGCTTACCACGCTGAAAAATAACGGAATTAATTGGGTGCTACAAAATTCTAATCGGGCCAGAATCAGGATAGAGCCAAAAATCCGATCCCCGAAAAATCCCAAAATCGCCTCAAGATCACATTTTTTTCACACCTGTAGTCGCCAAATTTGACAAGTCACTGACAGGGCCGCTTTTTAAAGGGCTCAGAAATATTCACAACTCTGAGCGCCAGGAGGCAACCTATGTCCAAGATTTATAATAACATCCTCGAAACGGTGGGGAACACGCCCGTCGTCAAGTTGAACAAATTGGCACCAGATCACGTTGATCTCTATGTAAAAGTGGAATCATTTAACCCTATGGCCTCGGTCAAGGACCGGCTGGCCATTGGCGTAATCGAAGCCGCCGAAAAAGATGGGTCGCTAAAACCGGGGCAAACGGTTGTTGAAGGTTCAAGCGGGAATACCGGTATTGCTTTGGCAATGGTTTGTGCTCAAAAAGGGTATCCGCTTGTTGTTACCATGGCTGAAAACTTTAGCGTCGAACGGCGTCGATTGATGCGCTACCTCGGTGCCAAAGTTGTGCTGACACCTGCCTCTGAAAAAGGCACCGGCATGATGGCAAAAGCTAAAGAACTGGCCAGTAAACACGGGTGGTTTCTGTGTCGGCAATTTGAAAACGAAGCAAATGCAGACATTCATTCAAATACAACAGCGCGCGAAATCCTGGAGGACTTTCGCGAACGCGGACTTGACTACTGGATCACGGGTTTTGGTTCAGCAGGGACCTTAAAAGGCGTTTCTCGCGTATTGAAGGCCGAAAGCCCCCATACTGTTATTGTCGCGAGTGAGCCCAACAATTCGCAATTGCTCAATACCAATATTGCGCAGGCATATGCGGAAGATGGATCACCTGAAAAAAGCCACCCAAACTTTCGGCCACATCTTATGCAGGGCTGGTCACCGGATTTTATTCCTAAACTCGCAAATGACGTGCTCGAACAAAACCTGATTGACCAGATTGTCGGTGTCGATGGTGCGGAGTCTCTGCGGCTTGCGAAAGACCTCGCGCAAAAGGAAGGGATATTTTGCGGCATCACGGCGGGTGCCACATTGGCCGCCGCTCTGGAGGTAGCCAAAACAGCGCCCGAAGGGTCCAGCATTTTGTGCATGGTTCCCGACACGGGTGAGCGCTATCTTAGCACCAATCTCTTTGATGGGATCGACTCAGAAATGAACGCCGCTGAGGTTGAAATCTCACAGTCGACGCCACGGTTTCGCTTTGACGTCGCCAACGCCTCTGCGTCTAGCACACCAAAACCACCGGCAACAAAACCGGAAATCGTTGATCTGGTTGAGAAAACCATAAAAAATGCCGATGAACCGGTTGTTATGTATGCGCTTGAATGGTGCGAGTTTTGCTGGTCGGTCCGCAAACTCTTTGCCGATGTCGGGATTGCGTTTACATCAGTTGATCTGGATTCTGTTGCCTATCAAAAAGACAATCTTGGTGGTGATATTCGTGCCGTATTGCTAGCCAAAACAGGCGCGGCAACCATTCCACAGATATTCGTTGGCGGGCAGCATATCGGCGGGTGCACCGAAACCTTTGACGCCTTCAATGACGGATCGCTGCAAGAATTGCTGGCAAAAAATAACGTCGCCTTTGAGGCTACGAAAAAGCCGGATGCCTATAGCTTTTTGCCAACATGGCTACACCCCCGTTAAAAACCATATTTGGTTAAAATACTGCACAGCTTTTATAGGTTTCTTTGCAAGGCTGAAAGTTAGGAAAATATAATGTTCAACAAGAACCATTTTGGATTTGCTGCGGAGCGCGCGACCACATATCGGGAAAACGTGAATGCAACGTCACCCTATCCCGACCTTGGCGCTGATCAATTACGGCAGCTTTTTAATACTGGCCTACCCGCGCAGGGCAGGCCGGGACTTGACGTTCTTGCCCAACTTGCCGCTGCAGCCGAGAAAGGTCTCGTCGGCTCCAGCGGGGACTCCTTTTATGGCTGGGTCATGGGCGCATCTGACCCTATTGGCATAGCTGCAGATTGGTTAACTTCTGCTTGGGGCCAAAACGCGGCTATTTACCAAACGGCACCTTCAGCCGCAATCGCCGAGGAGGTGGCAGGAGCATGGTTGCTGGATTTGCTAAGGCTTCCGAAGGAATCCTCTTTTGCCTTTACATCGGGGGCCACCATGGCCAGCTTCATTTGCCTTGCAGCAGCGCGCAGTGAAATCTATCATAGGCGCGGCTGGGATCTGGAAAATGACGGGATATTCGGCGCACCGGAAATACGGGTATTTGTCAGTTCCGAAGCCCATTCTTCAATTTATGCGGCGCTGCGCTATCTCGGTTTTGGTGCCAATCGGCTAATTGCCATTGCTGCCGATCAACAAGGCGCAATGATTGTAGAGGACCTTGCGGCACAAATGTCTAAATATGCGGGGCCGTCAATTGTAATCGCGCAAGCCGGGCATATTAATACTGGCACATTTGATAATTTCAATGCGATTTGTGATTTGGCTCATGCGCATAATTCTTGGGTGCATATTGATGGCGCATTTGGATTATGGGCGAATGCCTCCGTGCAACGCCGACATTTGGGGGCCGGCTCCGAACGGGCAGATTCTTGGGCGGTTGATGGCCATAAATGGCTGCAAATTCCCTATGACTCCGGCTTTGGTTTTGTCAGGGATAACAGAGCACACCGGCGGGCCATGTCGATGACAGCTGGTTACCTGAATGAAGCAGCCGAGGACGGCCGAAATCCGACACATTTTGTTCCAGAACTATCGCGGCGCGCGCGCGGATTTACTGTTTGGGCCGTGCTTCAACATTTAGGGCGTGCGGGCATTTCTGACATTGTAGACGGGAACTGCGACAATGCGGGCCGTTTGGCCGCGCATTTGCAAAAAATTCCTGGCGTAAATATCCTACATGATGTGGTCCTCAACCAGATATCTCTCACTATTGAAGACCAAGATGGGCAATCCCAAACACAAGCGGTGTGCGACAAATTGCAGGCACATAGCATCTATTTTGTAAAGGAAGCTGATTGGTGCGGCACAAAAATCATTCGGCTTTCTTTCTCCTCAACCACAAAGACGGATCGTCAAATTGATGAATTCGCGAGCTATTTCAGCGCAATCTGTCGCACTGTTCTTGGACATAAAAGCCCCTCTTCTTCGGTTGCTCTTTCAGCCTAGTGCGCGCAAGCGTTACGGTTCCAACAGGTGATTTTCAGGTATCGTCAAGTTGATGACATTAGGTTGAGGTTTTCGAACTCGGGTTAATTTACCCGGCAGCAATTTCGCGTGTAATATCGTGCCAGACTGCGAAAGCATCTGATCTAGCGTGACGATAGGAAATGGCGGAAATCTTATGACGGCGGGGT
>Ga0209345_10005373_pt1 | contig 11911 bp, 7 predicted proteins | sample Cruoilmetagenom7_FD_187294 | JGI IMG/M metagenome (GOLD analysis project Ga0209345, IMG submission 187294) | Oil polluted marine microbial communities from Coal Oil Point, Santa Barbara, California, USA - Sample 7 (SPAdes) (version 2) | ecosystem: Environmental > Aquatic > Marine > Oil seeps ...
GTGATGAACGATCCTGGTGAGTGGGCCAAAGCAGCAGAGAAGGCAGGTGCAGAGGTTCTGTACTTAAAGTTAGCCCTAACTGATGCGGATGGCAAACCCACCACCAAGGAACAAGCGGTTGAAGCGGTAGACAAAGTTCTAAAGGCGAGTGGATTACCCCTGGTCGTCTTTGGCCCAGGTCAACCTGAACCTGACAATGAACTACTGGTTGAAATCTCGACCAAGTTTAAAGGCGAACGTCTGCTGTTGGGTGTTTGTGAGGATAAAAACTATCGAACCATTGTGGCATCTGCTATGGCAGATGGTCAACTAGTTGTGGCTCGAACCGCAATGGATGTCAATTTGGCAAAACAGCTGAATATCCTAATCACGGATATTGGACTTCCCCCGGAAAGTATTGTAATGGATCCGACAACCGGCGCCCTGGGATACGGATTTGAATATGGGTATTCGGTGATGGAACGGCTCCGTATTGCTGCTCTCCAGGGTGACTCAATGACCCAATTCCCGATGTTGGTAACGCCTGGTGAAGAATGCTGGAAAACCAAGGAATCCAAAGTCGGTGATGATGTGCCTGAGAGTTGGGGAGATTGGGAAACCCGGGCCATTGCTTGGGAAACCACAACGGCTATCATGCTGGCCGAATCAAGTGCTGATTTGATCGTCCTGCGTCACCCAGAAAGTGTTAGCCGAACAAAGGAAGCCATAAACGGCTTGATGAGTGGTTAGTAGATAGATAATTAACAGAGTTGAGCCACTATTGTGGCTCAACTCAATTGACTTCAAATTAAGCAAATAGGTATAACGGAGAAATCGTATGGCATTAACCGGGATTCAAATCTACAAATTGCTTCCTCAAACTAACTGTAAAGAATGTGACTTTCCTACTTGCTTGGCTTTTGCAATGAAATTAGCTGCAAAACAAGTTGAATTAGCTAAATGCCCCTATGTGAGTGATGAATCTGCCGCTCAGCTAGCAGAAGCAGCCTCACCTCCTGTCCGTCCGATAACGATTAAATCAAATGGACAAGAGGTCAAGGGTGGGAACGAAGTTGTGCTTTTCCGTCACAACAAGAGATTTGTCAGCCCTCCAGGATTATTTATCCGGGTGTACGATGACATGTCCCCTGATGACATCAAAGCCAAAGTTAAACCTGTCGGCGATTATGTAGTGGACTATGTCGGGATGGATCTGACGATGGGTGGAATTGCTGTTCAGGCGCGAGGTGGGGATTTTGGTGCAGCTGTGGCAGCAGTCAAGGAAGTAACAAAATTGCCGCTGATTCTGATTGGTTCTCCAGATGAGATTAAACAGGGCCTTGATAAGCTTGGGAAAGATGAAACCCCTTTATTATGCAGTGCTAACGCTGATAATTGGGAAGCCATGGCAGCCCTTGCAAAAGACTTCGATGCCCCTCTGGCAATTGAAGCGGGAAATATTGATGATATGGCTGCCTTGGTGGAAAAACTGGAAGGCAAGGATCTAAAGGATTTTATCCTTGCCCCAAAACAACGCACACTATTGGGCACCTTAACCGCCAACACAACTATGCGGCGAATGGCATTAAAAGAGAATTTCAGTTTACTGGGATTCCCCATCATCAATTTCCCCGGAGATGTCGGTGATAAGGTTAAGGAAGTATCATTGGCTATGCAAGCGATTGGAAAGTATGCTAGCTTTATTGTCCTGGATCACTTTGATGCTGCTACCGCATACTCGCTGCTGGTTTTACGGGCGAATCTGTACACAGATCCACAAGAACCAATCCAGGTTACACCTGGAATTTATGAGATCAATAACCCGGGACCAGAAGATCCATTCCTGGTAACCACCAACTTCAGTATTACATATTTCAGTGTAGCCAATGAAGTGGAAAGCATGGGCTTGCCAATCTGGTTGTTAGTTACTGACTCAGAAGGCATGAGTGTTCTTACGGCTTGGGCGGCAGGAAAGTTTGATGCTGAGATAATAGCCAAGGACGCCAAGAGATTTAAGGCTGATGAAAAAGTGAAGAAGAAACGAATTGTTCTTCCTGGACATACAGCAGTGTTGTCTGGAGAACTTGAAGAGGAATTACCTGACTGGGAAGTCAAAGTCGGTCCAAAAGAGGCTGTAGACATCCCTGCCTACCTCAAGGAAGCCCTGTAGGATTGGTGGGAAGTAAGATTTATTCTATAATAATAGGTAGGGTAGCCGTTCAATCTAAAGAATGGTCCCTACCTTTTATTTTTCAAAAACCGGGTTGGATGATCAAAAAATATTAATTAGGAATGATATCTTCCCGGGAATCAGTGGATTAAGATATGGCCACATCATACTCAGTAAAGTTTGACCTTGTTGATGATCCAGTAGAGGTCCCAAACGGAACCCTGCTGACTGATGCTGCTGAAAAGGCAGGGATCGAGATCAATCAACCCTGTGGTGGACAGGGTAGGTGTGGGCAATGTGCTGTGCAGGTGACTTCTGGAAACGTAAAACGACGCAGCACTATGCGATTATCTTCTGAGGATGTAGACCAGGGTTATGCTCTCGCCTGCCAAACGATTGTCGAGGGAGATGTCAATGTTGTTGTTCCTCCTCAGGAGAAGATCCAACAACGCTTGGTTACCAGTCAGTCTGCTGCAGAGGTAGCTGTTCCCGCTGATTATGATTATCGCCGCGATCAGACCCTTCAACGAATTTCCCTGGAATTAAATCCACCCAGTATGGAAGATCAAACCAGTGACTGGGCTAGAATAAAAACCGCCTTAACTCAAAAAATCAAAACAGATAAGATCTCTATCTCTCTGCCGGTGCTGCAGAAGCTCCCGGAGACCCTGAGGCAGGGTGAGTGGAAGATCTCAGCGATTATTTATAAATCATCAGGAGTTGAAGATATTAATGGCGCTGAGATAATTGATCTGTTGCCTGGAATTGTTCCTGACGATGAACCTATCTGGGGTGCAGCTGTTGATATTGGCACAACGACAGTAAAGGTTATGTTAGTTGATCTGGTAACAGGTCAGGCAAAAGCACATGCATCTGAATACAATGGCCAAATAGCTCGTGGTGAGGATGTAATCTCCAGGATCATATTTGCCGGGAAACAATCTGGAGATCAAGTATTGAGGGATTTGGTTGTTGACACGATCAATGACTTGCTTGTACGAGCTTGTAAAAGGGGAAAAACAAAACCAGAAAACATCTATAAAACAATTTTGGCTGGAAACAGCACCATGATGCACCTGATATTAAAGATTCCACCAGGAAGTATCAGGTTGGCTCCCTATATCACTGTTGCAAACCAAATTCCGGTTCTGACAGCTGCCGAGCTTGGTTTTAAAGCCTTTCCGGATGGAATTGTAGAGTGTCTTCCTGGAGTTGCCAGTTATGTTGGGGCTGATATCTCTGCTGGCGTGCTTTCTTCTGGCATGGCTGATACAGAGAAGACTACCTTGTTCCTGGATGTAGGCACAAATGGAGAAATGGTTTTGGGCTCAAAAGAGTGGCTGGTTACCTGTGCCTGCTCTGCGGGACCAGCATTTGAAGGTGCAGGCGTTTTGCATGGAATGCGAGCAACTGAGGGTGCAATCGATGAGGTTTGGATAAATGATGATACCCTGGAAGCATCCTGGCGAGTTATCGGGGGAGGCAAACCAAAAGGTTTATGCGGAAGCGCGTTGATCTCTCTTTTGGCAGAATCTTTAATGACAGGTGTTATCAACAAAAGCGGTCGATTTAACTTAAACCTGGATACTAAACGCATCCGGAAAGGATCTCATGGAGGAGAATACGTCCTGGCTTGGGCTGATGAAACTGAAATTGGTGAAGATATCATGTTGACAGAAGTAGATATTGATAATTTAATGCGAGCGAAAGCTGCTATTTTTGCCGGCTTCACTGTCTTGGCAGATAGTGTTGGTATTCCGCTGGATTCAGTCGAACAGGTATTGATCGGGGGAGGTTTTGGTCAATATATCAATGTCGAAAAAGCTGTTCAAATTGGACTGCTGCCTGATATGCCCTGGGAACGATTTAATTTCCTAGGTAACACATCCCTGAAAGGAGCTTACCTGGCATTACTTGATCATAAGAACAAAGATCGGATAAGTGATATTGCCAGCAGAATGACTTATATTGAACTATCAGCCGATAACCGCTTTTTTGACGCATTTACATCGGCAATGTTTTTGCCCCATACTGATATTGCCCTCTTCCCTTCAGTCCATCCAGCTGAAGGAAAATGAGGGAGTGGATTACATTATAATAATTTAGAAACCAAAAAGGCTTGAGGAGGCATCTGTATGTATATCATTGGAGAGAATATTCATATCATATCCCCCAGTGTAAAAAAGGCACTGGCTGAAAGGGATGCAGAATTTTTCAAAACGTCTGCAATCCAACAAGTTGAAGCAGGAGCAAAAGCCATTGACTTGAATATGGGAAGACAAAAACATGATTGGGCGGAAGTTTTTCCCTGGATTACAAAGGCGGTTCAGGAAGTTGTTGATGTTCCGATTTGTATAGACAGCACCAACGTTGACGGTATTGAAGCAGCCTTAAAAGTGATCACCAAGGCTCGACCAATAGTGAACTCGACCTCAGCCGAAGCTGAAAGATTGGAATCAGTACCGTTGTTGGCTAAAAAATATGATGCCCAGTTAGTCGCGCTTACCTTAAAGAAGGAAGGCATACCTGTAGAAGCTGATGAGCGTGTTAATATCGCTTTAGAATACTTGATCCCCCGCGCCATGGAAGTGGGAATTGAAATGCCTGACTTGATCATCGATCCATTGGTTTTGACTGTATCTGGATGTCAGGAATACTGCCCAGAATTGATTGAAGCTGTCCGAACGATCAAATTTGCAGGTGATCCGCCCCCATCCATCTCTGTTGGTTTATCCAATGTGTCCAACGCAGTTCCGGAAGAAACCCGACCGATCCTGAATCAAACCTATTGTGCTATGTTAATGGGCGCAGGCCTGGAAATGATGATTGCCGACCCGTTAGATAAAAAACTTATTGAAGTAATTCGCGTTATAGAAGAAAGGGATGAAAGCACACCTGTCGGGAAACTATATCTGAAGATTCATGATGCCACAGAAGCAATGAGTGAGATCACCAAGGATGATATCGATGAAAGTGATCCGGAACAGGTTGCTGTTTGGAAAACTGCTCAAGTATTGCTTAATAAAATAATTTACGCCGACTCCTTCTTGGAGCAGTAAATATCACATGTAAATAACCAAAGAACTTAAGCTCCCAGAGTGAAAAATAGCTCTGGGAGCTTATTATATTTTTATGCTAAATGACATTGGATGAGAGGAAGAAGTTAAGGGTAAAGGAAATAACGAATCATCTATAATAAATTCATTATTTCATTCAGCCCATCAGCAAATATCGATTGGCGAAAACTGGAGGACTCATGTCAGAAGATCAGGTGAATGTAGAAGAATTACTGCAGAAAGCAAAGAAACCGGCAGCTGATGCTCTTAAACTGCATCCCTTCTACAAAGGGAAAATGGAAACAACATTAAAGTGTACTGTACGTGATATTGATGATTTTGCGATCTGGTACACACCTGGTGTCGCGGCACCTTGCCGGGAGATCGATCAGGATCCGGAAAAGGTTTACCAACATACCAGCAAGGGGAATACAATCGCGGTTATCAGCGACGGCACCCGTGTGCTGGGATTGGGAGATATTGGACCAAAAGCAGGATTGCCAGTTATGGAAGGTAAAGCGCTTTTATTTAAATACCTGGGTGGGGTAGATGCGGTTCCAATTATGTTAGATACCAAAGACCCAGATGTTTTCATTGAGACTGTTCTACTTCTTCAATCATCTTTTGGTGGGATAAATCTAGAAGACATTTCACAACCAAAATGTTTCCGGATTCTTGATGAGTTAAGAGAAAAGTGCGAGATACCTGTCTGGCATGATGACCAACAAGGAACCGCGACGGTCACACTGGCAGGATTAATGAATGCTTTGAAGGTGGTTGGTAAGAAAAAAGAAGAGATAAAAATTGCCTTTATTGGCACAGGTGCATCAAATGTTGCGATTTCTCGCTTGATCTTCAGTTGGGGAGTTGATCCAGGAAAATGTTTTATGGTGGACAGCAAAGGTATCCTTGGTATGCATAGGGATGATATTGAGGCAAAAAAGGATCAATTCAAGGATAAATGGCGCTTATGTCAACAAACCAATAAAGAAGGAAGACAGGGAAATATTGCCGAAGCCATGCAGGGTGTAGATGTGGTGATTGCTTTATCTAAACCAGGTCCGGATGTTATCAAACCGGAATGGGTACAGTCGATGAATTCAGATGCTATTGTCTTCAGCTGTGCCAACCCCATCCCTGAGATTTGGCCCTGGGTAGCCAAGGAAGCTGGAGCTCGAATTGTCTCTACAGGAAGGTCAGATTTCCCCAACCAGGTTAACAACTCGCTGGGTTTCCCAGGTATATTCCGGGGAACGCTGGATGTTCGAGCTACAACAATTACCGATGAAATGTGTTTTGCGGCAGCAGAAGCGTTGGCGGACCAGATCGGTGATGATTTGGATGAGGACCATTTATTACCAACTATGGATGATTGGGAAGTTTTTCCCAAGGAAGCTGCAGCTGTTGGAATGATGGCCCAGAAACAAGGAGTAGCTCGATTAGAAAAATCTTATGATGAGCTGCTGGAAAGCGCAACCAGAGTAATCAAAAGATCGCGGGATTTAACTGCTTTGATGGAGAAAGATGGGTTTATTCAACCCCCGCCAGAAGACTAAATAATGATTTGGAATATGGTCAATGATTCCGGTTTATATCTTAACCAATAATTGGCCAATAATGAACGTTCATTGAACCGGTGAGGACCAATAGATCCCGTATTTGATCCTCACCGGTTATGTACACAAGGTGTTGTATTCTTGGTACAGAAGAAACCCTTGAATATGAGGAAAAATAGCCTGATCCAATATTAATAAATTGATAAAATAGAACTTAGATCAGGAAGATTTCCATTAATCAGTCAGAAATGTTTCCCAGCTTGGCTTTGATTATTGAATCAAGGTATAATCAGGAAGTTGACAGGATACGAAAGTAATTTATAATCAAATCCCAAGCATAAAAAATGTACTTAAATGAACAGGGGGAATATTCTTAAGGCACATCAATTACATTTAGCTATCTTTTGACACTGATCTCAGAGGATAGAAAATTAGTGTTGTAACTTGTGAAACAAAATTTTTACTGGCATTTTTCATTAATAAGCAACAAGATTAAGGAAACCCCAAGGTATTTTTGGGCATATTCTAACGACATATTAAATGTCAAGGAGGTGGTGCTCGGGAAAATAATACACAGACAGCTGATATTAGGTTTATTTAACATTTCTCATTAGGAGGAGAAACAGTGAAAAAGAATATCTTTATATTACTTGCAGTACTATTAGTAAGCTCCATGGCATTAAGTGCCTGTGGTGGAGCAGCTGGACCAGTTGAGACTGGCGGCCTTAAGGAAATGGGTTATGAAGCCCTGGTCGTTAGTGCAGAATGCAAGAACAACAAAGTTAAGGAAATTGCTACTGTTGATGAGTTTACTGTCAAGATCACAATGTGCAAACCTGACCCCGCATTCTTCTCAAAGGCCGCATTTACACCTTTCTTTATTCAACCAAGAGAGGTAATTGAGGCCAATGCAAATGAAGCCAATCAGGAAAAACTGCTCTCTGAGCCGATTGGTACCGGTCCTTACTACCTAGAAAGCTGGAACCGTGGCGACAGCATCGTTTTCAAACGCTTTGATGACTACTGGGGCGAAGCAGCTAAAACTGAAACTCTGGTATTCCGATGGGCGACCGAAGGTGCCCAGCGCCTGCTCGAGCTTCAGTCAGGTACGGTTGACTACATCACCAAACTGAGCCCGGATGACTACGAAGCAGTTCAGGGTGATGATACCCTGCAGTTCCTGCCTGTTCCAAACCCGAACATCATGTACCTGGCAATGGTCAACGTAGTTGATCCGCTGGATACTCGAACTGACTCAGTCTTTGCTGATGTCAATGTCCGCAAGGCAATTGCTTATGGTGTTGACCGCCAGCGCATTATTGATAACTTCTACCCGGCTGGTTCCGAAGCCGCGTCCCATTTCACCCCCTGCGGAATCCCCAATGGCTGTGAAGGTGAAGAATGGTACGCTTTTGATGCTGCCATGGCCAATCAGCTGCTTGATGATGCTGGTCTGACCAAGGATGACGATGGTATCCGCTTCAAGACCTCAGTCTTCTATCGTGATGTCTTCCGCGTTTACCTACCAGAACCCGGATTGGTTGCTGTAGAAATCCAGACCCAATTGCGAGACAACCTGGGCATTGAAGCCGAAGTCGTCGTGATGGAATCCGGTGAGTTCATCGATGAATCCACCAATGGCCGCCTTGACGGGCTGTACATGCTCGGATGGGGTGCAGACTATCTGCACGTGACCAACTTCTTGGACTTCCACTTCAGCCGCTCCAACCCGCAGTTTGGTGATGCTTATCCAGAGGTATATGAGGTTCTGGAAGAAGCTTCTGTGATTGCAGATGTTGCTACTGCCGCACCGCTTTACGCGCAGGCCAACAATGCTCTGATGGAAACAGTACCGATGGTTCCGATCGCTCACGGCGCTCCTGCAGATGCTGCTCGGGCAGATGTCCAGAATGCTAATCCTGCAGTGCTTGGTCCTCCAGACCTGTGGGACTTTGTACCTGGCGACCGAGACACAGTTGTTTATCTGAAAGCTGCCGAACCCATCAGTCTGTACTGTATGGATGAGACCGACGGCGAATCCCTGGACGCCTGCAAGATGGTAACCGAGGGTTTGTTCAAGTACAACTACCTTGGCGATTCTGTGCCAACCCTGGCCACCTCCTGTGAAGCCAATGGTGATGCCACAGTCTTCACCTGCACCCTGCGTGAAGGCGTGAAATTCCACAATGGATTCACCCTGGATGCCGCTGATGTTGTTCGATCCTGGGATGCTGGTATGAACGCTGCCAGTGAATACCACATTGGTAACACTGGTGCTTTCGAATATCCATCCTACCTGTTCGATGCCCTGATGAACGCTCCTGAGTAAAATATCAGGATTGCCATCGAGCTAAATGAGTAACAATTGGCGCGAGATGGTGCTAAAAGCCCTATCTCGCGCCTTTTTTATCTAGTTCCATTCTTTTTTGGAACCACAAAGTGATCTACTATGTTTCAATATACTGTTCGCCGCTTGTTATTATCCATCCCGGTGATTTTCGGGATATTGTTAGTTACCTTTGTTCTAGCACGCTCTATCCCTGGTGATCCCTGTAAAGCAATCTTGGGAGAAAAGGCATCACTTGAGGTCTGTGAGCGTTTCACTATTGAGCATGGACTGGACAAACCGATACCAGTCCAGTTCTGGATCTACATGAAGGAAATCAGCAGGGGAGATTTTGGGGAATCTATCCGCTTCAGCCGCCCAGTTACAACCATTTTGATCGAACGTCTGCCAACCACAATTGAACTGGGTTTTACTGCGTTGGTACTAGCAATATTGGTTGGGATTCCAATGGGAGTGGTATCTGCTGTTAAACGGAATTCCATGGTTGACGTGATAACCATGCTCGGTGCAAATACGGGTGTATCTATGCCTGTATACTGGCTTGGTTTAATGCTGGCATACACGTTTGCATTATTATTAAGAGACACTCCATTCTGGTTGCCGCCTGCTGGCAGAGTATCTGCTGGTGTGGCACCTCCGCCATTTTATGAGGTCTTTAATATGGCGGTAGTAGACGGTTCCTTTGCACATAAATTTCTAGATTTTTTTGCTAACATGTTTGTATTTAACTCAATTATCACTGCCAATTGGGAAGTGTTGGCGGATGTGATTAAGCACCTGATTCTACCCTCGGTAGCTTTGGCCACAATTCCTTTAGCTATTATTGCCCGTATGACCCGCTCCAGCATGCTTGAAGTATTAAGCCAGGATTACATCCGAACTGCCAGAGCCAAAGGTCTGCGGGAGTGGCTGGTTATTCTCAAACATGCTTTCCGGAATGCCCTTTTACCGATTGCTACCATCATCGGCTTACAACTTGGAACCCTATTTGCAGGTGCTGTTCTGACGGAGACGATATTCAGCTTCGCCGGTGTGGGAAGAATGTTGTTCGAAGCAATTACCGCCAGAGATTTCCCTATTGTCCAGGCATTTACAGTGGTGATTGCTATCGGATATGTGCTGGTTAATTTGCTGGTTGACCTATCTTATGCATTTATTGATCCCCGGATAAAATTGGATTAACTATATATGGATTCATTAACTCCTAAAACGACCGAAGAAAAACAAAAAGATTATCGATCTAACAGCTTGTTCCGGGTTACTCTGCGCAGCATCATTCGCCAGCGTTCGGCGATAATCGGTGGGACTATTTTAATCTTCCTGGTTCTGGTAGCAATTTTTGCTCCGCAGATCGCTCCCTTTGATCCAGAAGAGGTACTGATTGGGAAAGAGGATATTAAAAAAAGATCAGATCCCTGCATCCATCTGTTTGGCTGTCCAGAGGATCAACCGCAGCACATCATAGGTACAGATGGAAATGTGCGGGATGTATTCAGTCGGATTGTCCATGGCACCAGGATTTCCCTCTTTATTGGTTTTTCTACAGTCGGATTTGCGATTATTGTGGGCACATTACTGGGTGCAATTGGCGGATATGTAGGAGGGTGGGTAGATAACCTGATCATGCGCTTCATGGATGTGTTACTGGCATTTCCATCACTGCTTTTGGCAATAGCAATTGTCACTGTGATGGGTAGGGGGTTGCAAAATGCTTTGCTGGCAATTGCCATAGTTTCTATTCCTAGATACGCTAGAGTAATTCGGGGAAGCGTACTTTCTATTAAGGAACAGGAATATGTTTCAGCCTCCCGGGCCCTGGGCGGCGGTCACGCCCATATTCTTTTCCGACGCATATTGCCAAATGCAATTCCCCCCTTGATCGTTCAGGGCACTTTGGGTATTGCAAATGCCATCCTTGAAGCCGCTGCCCTTTCCTTCCTGGGATTGGGAGCTCAACCACCCACCCCAGAATGGGGTACGATGTTGGGTTCTGAACGCAATCAGGTCTTTACCGCTCCCCACCTGGTCTTTTTCCCAGGATTGGCTATTATGATTACAGTATTGTCATTTAACTTACTTGGCGATGGTCTGCGAGATGCAATAGATCCCCGCCTGAAAGAGTAAATAAACTATTTCGGAGAATGTAGCGTTGATTGAGAACAAACAACCACTATTAGAAGTACAAAATTTAAAGACCTATTTCTTTACCACGGCTGGTGTGGTCAAAGCAGTAGACGGTGTTGATTTTGAAGTTTATCCGGGCGAAATTCTCGGTCTTGTTGGAGAATCTGGTTGCGGAAAAAGCGTGACATCATTTTCGATCTTACAGCTGGTTGATCAACCAGGTAAGATCGTTGATGGGGAAATACTGTTTGAAGACCAGAATTTATTGGAGATGGACGAAGCGGAGATGATCTTAATGCGTGGTGCCAGGATATCAATGATATTCCAGCAACCCCAAAGCAGCCTAAATCCAGTATTCAAGGTTGGAGACCAGATAGCTGAAGTATTCCAGATTCACGATAAGGATATTTCAAAAAAGGATGCCTGGGCGAAATCTATTGACTTGTTGAGCCTGGTAGGTATCGCTGATGCGGAAAGTAAAGCTCATGCCTATCCTCATGAAATGTCTGGTGGACAAGCCCAGAGGGTCATGATTGCAATGGCATTGGCTCTTGAACCACGCCTTTTAATTGCAGATGAACCCACAACCGCGCTCGATGTGACCATCCAGGCCCAAATTCTTGATTTGATCCTGGGCCTACGTGATAAGCTTGAGACTTCAGTAATTTTAATTACTCAC
>Ga0209345_10005374_pt1 | contig 11908 bp, 9 predicted proteins | sample Cruoilmetagenom7_FD_187294 | JGI IMG/M metagenome (GOLD analysis project Ga0209345, IMG submission 187294) | Oil polluted marine microbial communities from Coal Oil Point, Santa Barbara, California, USA - Sample 7 (SPAdes) (version 2) | ecosystem: Environmental > Aquatic > Marine > Oil seeps ...
ATTTTTAACAAATTAGCATTAGTAATAGGTTTGTTATAATCCCCAAAAGCTATAGCTCCAGAGTTTTGCATATCAAATAATTCAGCAATATCTTTACTTTCAGAGCCTTTGGTAAGACTACCAATAGGGTAGAGTTCAGTTGTGAAATTAGTAGCGTTGTTTTTTAAAAACTCAATAGCTGATTTATTATCGGCAACTGGATTTGTGTTTGGGTTGACTGCAACTGCCGTAAATCCACTTTTAGCAGCCGTTTTTAAACCATTTTCAATAGTTTCACGCTCTTCAAAACCTGGCTCGCCAAAACATACACTAGTATCAAACCATCCTTGAGAAATATGCAAATTATCTAATTTAATTTCTTTAAACGAAGTATCACTTTTTATTGAATCTTCAATTTTTGTAATAATTCCATTTTTAATTAAAATATCCTTTTTTTGAAGATGAAAAGGACTTGAATTGTCAATAATTGTTGCAGATTTTAGTAGTAGTATCATTTATTGAAATATTTAAGAATCAGCATTTCAATTAACAAAAATAGTATAGAAAATGCTAAAAACCATTTAAAAAGCCAATTGATTTTTTGTTGCTCATTAATTTTATTAAAAATAGTTGCAATTGAAGGTGAAAAATGTACGTTATTATTGCTGTCAATAAGAGTTTCTAAATTCACACTATTTAAATTACTTTCTTCTCTACTGTAATTTAATGCAACAGTTTTAATTAAAGTGTCTTTATTTGAAATTGCGTAAAACCCACTTGATAAAATATGTTCTTGTAAATTTAATATAACCCTATTTTGAGTGATGTTTTGTAATGGAATAAATTCCAAAGTTTTGCTTTTATTTGAAACTTTTAACACATCATCCTTCCCTAAAGTAGTATTTATTTCAATTTTGTTTTCAGGAGAAATAGTATAATATAATTGAGAAGTTTTTAAGTTTTTTTTTGCGAAATTATAAAAAACAGGAACAATTAAAGGTGATTGTGTAAAATTTGAATTTTTTTTATTTAGTGATGAAGCAATCCAATAAAAGTTACCTTTTTGTTTTTCTATTGAAGAAATAAAAGGAGAATTATTGTCTAATTTAACAATAGATGAACTGTAATTAAAGTTGACTTTATAGTGTACACTTGTTTTTGGATATTGAAAATTAGCAACTTTTTTTTCAAATACATTTTTTATTAATGGATGATCGTAGTTAATAGTTGTTATTTTGTGTTCACCTTCAATTTTAGCAGTTATTTTACCAATATTTAATTTGTTTAAAAGTGAATTGTATGAATCTAAATTTGAATTATAAGATGGTATTATAACTAAAGTTCCCCCATTTATTGAAAATTCATTCAGCGCATTTATTAATTCAGTAGAAATAGTTTCAAGCTCATTTAGTATAATTAAATGTTGATTTTGAAAGTTATTATAATTTATGTTTTTAAGTGAATTTGAACTATAATTAAATTCATTATCAGTATAAATTCTATTTAAAAATTCTGATGGATTTCCAAGACTTAGTACATTAATTTTTTTAGGTTTTGAAATTGAAAAATAAAAATTATTATCAAATTCTAACGCATCATCAATTAATGAGATTTTCCCATTAAAATTAGTTGAGTTAGGTATTTTAAATTGAATTATTGAGCTGTTAGAATTATTAAATTTAGAGGTTGTTTTACCTAATAATTTAGAGTTATTAAACAATGAAACAGGTACTGTTGAGTTATTGTTTTGTGAACTTTTAATACGTACTTTTAGTATTGTTTCTGATGAGTAATTTTCATCAATATAAACACTATCTATATATATATTATTTATATTTTTTGGCGTTAATTTTATAAAATTTATTTCAGAATTAACAGTTGAAATATGGATACTGTCAGTAGTCTTAACATCTTGAAAGTCAGATATTAAAACTATTTTATTTAATGCTGTATCATCTTTAATTACAAAGTTTTGAGCTTTTAATAATACCGTATTTAAAGGAAGCTTGTTAGGGCAATATTTAATGTTTATTAGTTCATTTTTCAAGCTTTGAACATCTATATTATTAAGACTCTTATTATTTGTAAGAAATGAAATAGTACTGTTTGGATTTGTGTTATTTTTAATTAATTTTTGAGCAGCATTTTTTAATAATTCTCCACTCTCACCTTTAGCTTGCATACTAAAAGAGTTGTCTAAATAAATAGTAGTATTAAAATTTTGTTGTGCTGAATAATCTGAGAAATATGGTTGTGAGAAGGCAAAAATTAAGCAAATAAAAATTAAGAGCCGACTAACTAAAATGAGCCATTTTTTTAACCGAGCACTTTTACGTGTTTGTTTTTCAATTGTTTTTAAAATTTTTACATTGGTAAATGGAACTTTTACAAAGCGTTGTAATTGAAATAAATGAACTAATATCGGGATGATAAGTAGTAGTAGTGCATATAAAATTTCAGGATGCTTAAATTGCATTGTTCAAAAGGATTTTTCAAAGGTATAAAAATCAAATGTACTTATGCAAAATAGTTTTTTAAAATACCTAAAGCATAATTACTTGCAATAGAATTTGCAAATTTTGGAAAATCTATAGTTGCATTATCATTCGCTTTATCTGAAATAATTCTAATAATTGAAAAAGGTGTGTTATATTCAAAACAAACTTGAGCTACTGCAGCACCTTCCATTTCAACACAAGTTGCAGATGGTATTAATTTGTTTAATTTTTTAATCTTTTTTAAACTCGAAATAAACTGATCTCCACTAGCAATATCACCAATAACAACTTTAGGATTTGTTATGCTAAAAAGTTGTGCGTCAGTAATTTTTATGTAGTTACTGTAAGTACTTAAGAATAAACTAGTTGCATTTAAAAGGTTTAAGGTATTAGTTGTTTTTATATACTTTCTCTTAATAATTGGAATTTCAAGTTTTTCGTAAAATGGAGTCGCATTTAAATCGTGCTGATACATATTTTCCCCAATAACTACATCTCCAATATTTAATTCCTCTTTTATTCCTCCTGCCACACCTGTAAAAATAATTTCATCAACATTAAAATCGTTAATTAATTGCGTGGTTGTTGCAGCTGATGCTACTTTTCCCCAACGAGAAAAAACAAGCACTACTTTTTTATTAAATAAAGTACCACTATAATAAGTTCGCATACCTTTGTTGGTTGTAGAAACATTTTGAAGTTCATTCAATAAAGCTTGAATTTCTTCTTGCATAGCACTAATAATACCAATCATTTTTATTGTAATTTAATTGATGATGTTTCCATCTTTCATTTCTAACTTTCTATCTGCCATATTTGCCAACTCTTCATTATGAGTTACAATTACAAATGTTTGGTTAAATTTATCTCTTAATGTAAAAAATAATTCATGTAATTTTTTGGCTGAAGCTGAATCTAAATTTCCGCTAGGTTCGTCTGCAAAAATAACATCAGGATTGTTAATTAAAGCTCTTGCCACAGCTACACGTTGTTGTTCTCCCCCAGAAAGTTCGTTAGGTTTATGATTAATTCTATCTTCTAAACCTAAAAAATGAAGTAATTCTTTTGCTTTGTTTTCAGCTTCTTTTTTAGAAGTGTTATTAATAAACGCAGGAATACAAACATTTTCTAAAGCTGTAAACTCAGGCAATAATTGATGAAATTGAAATATAAAACTAATATGTTGATTTCTAAACCTTGAGAGCGATTTATCTTTTAAATTAAGTAAATCTTTATTATTAATTAAAAGTTTAGTGTTTTGATTAATAGAAGGTTTATCTAAAGTTCCAAGTATTTGCAATAGTGTAGTTTTACCAGCACCAGATGGACCAACAATAGCAACTATTTCACCTTTTTTAATAGTTAAACCAACACCTTTTAAAACTTCTAGATCACCATAAAATTTGTGAATATTTTTAGCTTCAATCATAGCTTCAAAAATAAGTAAATAAAAAAGTAAAAGAATAAAATAGTTTAAAAATTGTTTTAACTATTTTTTTTGAACCATTTTTTAGCATTATTATAGTCAATGTAATACACCATTCTTAATGATAAATTATGTAGCATTGGCTCTTTAAAAAGATTGTTTAAATTATCGTTAAAATTTAAGTCTGAAAATTCATCTGCATTAAAAAGGGAGTTTCTATACAATGCAATTAATTGACTTCCAGGAGCAAATTCCCAAGTGAAATTAAGGTCAAAATTCCAAGTATTGAAATTAATATCGTGATTTGCTGTATAATTATCTTCAGATAAAGTACCATTATTATTCAGTAAATAATATTGTGAGTCATATTCTACCGGAGACCAATACTGTCTAAATGTTAGCAAAAGTGCTGCTTTGGTACTAAAATTATATTTACCAGAAATTGAATTTGTTACTGATTTAGCATCTCTATTTCCAAAAATAATGTTGTTACCATAATCTTCATCAACTAATCCAAAATCATCAAGTCTAGTAGCATAGCCTTTTTCGTTGGTGTCTTTGGTATATCTTAATTCATAAATAAAAGATAACTTATTATTAACTCTATACCTAGGTGAGAAATTAATTAAGATAAAGTTATTATCATCATTTATTCTTTTTGAAAAGAATAACCGAGTATCTATTGCGAATTTTTTATTATAATCTGTAGAAATAAATTGAAAGGTTGCAATTCTTGAATTTTGTGTGAAATATCTCCCTTCAACTCTAGGTTCGTAATAATCATATTGATTTCCAAAACTACCTTGTACATTTCCACCAAATGCTGTTTGTGACTTCTTCGTCATAAAAAAGTAGTTTAAACGAACAGAATTTCCTGTATAAACATTAGGTTTATAAAGGTATTCTAATTCAGAAGAAAGAGTAATTCTATATTCATTAAACTTTTCAGTTGGTTCAAAAATTCGATATGATATTTCACCTTCGAAATTGCTAAAATTATTACGTCGTTGAAAACCTAAATCATTTTTATCAAAAGTATCATCTTGTAAGTAGTGTTCAAATTCATATTGCCAGTTTCCACTAACTTTTCCAAAATTAATATTTGAAATAAAACCACTAGTTTTTTCTCCAAACTCGTTAATATTACTCATACCAACACCACCATTAATATTGTATTTGTTTGATTTGTTTGTTAAATTAAACAATAGTGCTGAAACGTTAGCATCTCTAAATGAACCATTTCTTAGTACATTAGTATTTACAAAACTTACTGAAGAATTATCGTTAAACTGTTTATCTAAAACAATTACACTATAATTTGCAAAAGGTTCTGTAACAACTTTTCTAATTTCTTCTGTATCTAAATTTTTAATTGTAGCTTCTGTTTTTTCAGTAATAGCATTAAAAACACCAATACCAAGTCCTTTTTTAGTTCTTCCAGATATTTTTATGGCGTTTAACATATTTACATCAGAAGGATTATCTATCAATTCTTCATTATCAGCTAAAGTACTTTCATTAAAAGAAGTAGATGGTGAATCTCCAATTCTTCTTGAATAAAAGAAATCTCCTTTACTAAACAATTCAGTTCCTTCAGTAAAAAAGGATCTTTTTTCAGAAAAATGTTGTTCAAATGGTCCTAAATTTAAAGTTACATTATCAAAAGCAGTTTGTCCAAAATCAGGAATTAAAGTTGCATCTAGTGTAAAACTTTCATTAATACCATACTTTACATCAACTCCATAATTACTATTAAATTCATTATCTCCATCAAAACTTGTATAAGATGTAGACGCGTAAGGATAAAAACTTAAACGTGTTGGTGGTGTAATATTTTCTAAACCTGTTAATAAACCAGCATATTGTTGGATAGCACCATTTGTTTTATCAATAAAATTCCAGGTATATTGTTCTCTTTTACTTTGGATTCTTCTATGAAAATTTATTCCCCAAGTTTGTATTTCCTCATTTGAAAATCTAAGTGCAGCATAAGGTATTTTAACTTCAACAATCCAACCATTATCAACAATTTTAACAGCACTTGTCCAAACTCCGTTCCAACTAAAATCTTCATTATTTATTGTTGATTTAGCATCAGCCTGATTTCCAGTTATTTGCACAAAAAACTCAGTATCGTTTTGGCTGTCATTAAAAGGGTTTAGCATAATTCCAAACCAATCTGCTTGCGCAAAATTATCACGTGTAGCAGATTCTTTAGAAGTATTGTTAACATTATCATCATATAGATAAGCACCAAAATAAATGGCTTCATCATCATAAATTACTTTCACCTCAGTTTTTTGATTTTCAGGTTCTTTATCACCAGATCCAGGTCTAAACATAGTAAAGTCTTTGGCAGCTTTGGCGTTAAACCATGCATCATCATCTAAAATACCGTCAATAATAGGTGAATTTGTTATTCTGATTGCATTTACAGATTTTACACTTGACTGTGAATAGGAATAAGAGAGTGTTAATAAACAAAAAAGTACGAAGTATGATTTCATTATAAATTATAAGACTTTTAATGTGTAGCTAAAATATTTAAGTTTTAAATTATAGCATCTTAAAAAAATGTTAATAATATTAAAGACTGTTTAAATGATAAAATGTTACACAACAGAAAATTTTTTACAAATTCAAATACATATTTAACATAGGATTGTTACATTTGTGGATATTTAATAAAACCGTTATTTCTAATGAATTTACACGAATATCAAGGAAAAGAATTGTTAAACAGTTTTGGCGTAAGAATACAACGTGGAATTGTTGCTGATAATCATAAAAAAGCAGTTGAAGCTGCAAAACAATTAGCTACAGAAACTGGCACAGGTTGGTGGGTAGTTAAGGCTCAAATACACGCAGGTGGTCGTGGTAAAGGAGGTGGAGTTAAACTTGCTAAAAGTTTAGAAGAGGTAGAAACTATTTCTGAAAACATTATTGGAATGATGTTAAAAACACCTCAAACTTCTGCTGAAGGTAAAAAAGTACACCAAGTTTTAATTTGTGAAGATGTTTATTATCCAGGTGAAAATGAGCCAGATGAATATTACATGTCTGTTTTATTAAACAGAGCTACAGGTAAAAATATGATTATGTATTCTACAGAAGGAGGTATGGATATTGAAACTGTTGCTGAAAAAACGCCACATTTAATATTTACTGAAGAAATTGATCCATTAATTGGATTACAACCATTTCAAGCGCGTAAAGTAGCTTTTAACTTAGGTCTATCTGGTGGAGCACTTAAAGAAATGATAAAATTTGTTACTTCGTTATATACAGCATTTGTAAAATCGGATGCTTCATTATTTGAAATTAATCCAGTTTTAAAAACATCTGATGATAAAATATTAGCAGTAGATTCTAAAGTTGCTTTAGATGATAATGCCTTATACCGCCATAAAGACTTAGCAGAATTGCGTGATTTACGTGAAGAAAATGCTATTGAGGTTGAAGCAAATGCGGCAGGTTTAAATTATGTAGATTTAGATGGAAATGTTGGATGTATGGTAAACGGAGCTGGTTTGGCAATGAGTACTATGGATTTAATTAAGCAATCAGGTGGAGAACCTGCTAACTTTTTAGATGTTGGTGGAACTGCTGATGCAAAACGTGTTGAAGTTGCATTTAGAATTATTTTAAAAGACCCAAATGTAAAAGCTATTTTAGTAAATATCTTTGGAGGAATTGTACGTTGTGACAGAGTGGCACAAGGTATTATTGATGCTTTTGTAAATATGGGGGATGCTATTAAAGTTCCAATAATTGTTCGTTTGCAAGGAACGAACGCAAAAGAAGCTAAAGTATTAATTGATGAAAGTGGATTAGATGTAATTTCTGCAATAGAATTTCAAGAAGCTGCTGATAAAGTAAAAGAAGTTTTAGGTTAATGACCTTAATTTTATAAATAAAAAACCGACTTTTAGTCGGTTTTTTTATGCATAAAAAAACACTTCAACTGAAGTGTTTTTAATTTAATTTAAGAATGTTAGTTTTAAATGTCTTCAAAATTTACATCTGTAAAATTTTCAGTACTTGTACTTTCGTCAGTTGTTTCATTTATTTCAGAAGGCCTTTTAAAATCTTTTTGGTGACGTTCAGAAATAACTTCTGCACCTTTTTCATTTAAAATATAATCAGTTGCAGCTTTTAGCATCTCATTAAATTCAGCAAAATCTTCTTTGTATAAGTAAATTTTGTGTTTTTTGTAATGAAAAGACCCATCATCATGTGTGAACTTTTTACTTTCCGTTACTGTTAAATAATAATCTTCAGCTTTTGTAGCTCTTACATCAAAAAAGTAAGTTCTTCTTCCTGCTCTAAGAACTTGTGAGAATATTTCCTCTTGTTCTAAATGTTCTTTATCCATAATTAACTCTCTATTTTTAATTAATCTTATAATTAGATTTCTACACAAATCTATAAAAATAATTGACTTATTTCACTATTTTTAAATTTCTTTTTCTAAAAGTTGTTGTTCATAAAGATCTTTGTAATACCCATCAATATTAACTAATTCATCGTGTGCTCCTTGTTGGAGTATTTTTCCGTTTTCAAGCACAATAATAGTATCGGCATTTTTAATTGAAGAAATTCTGTGGCTTACAATAATTGTGGTTTTGTTTTTACTAACTTTATATAAATTGTTTAAAATTCTTTCTTCAGTTTCAGTATCAACAGCAGACAAACAATCGTCAAAAATTAAGAGTTTAGGTTCTTTAATAATTGCTCTAGCGATAGATATACGTTGTTTTTGCCCACCAGAAAGAGTTACACCTCTTTCCCCAACATAGGTGTTATATCCTTCATTAAAATTAATAATATTATGGTGTATGTAGGCATCTTTAGCTGCTTGTTCAATTTTACTATCTGAAGCAGTTTCATCGCCAAATTTAATATTGTTTTTAATAGTATCTGAAAATAAGAATGCTTCTTGTGGTACAAAACCTATATTTTGACGTAAATCATCTAAATTAAGTTGTTCAATATTGCAATTGTCTATTAAAATTTCACCAGATTCAACATTGTATAAGCGGGCTATTAAATTAACAATTGTTGATTTTCCTGAACCTGTATTTCCTAAAATAGCTAAAGTTTTTCCTTTAGAAAGTTTAAAACTTATGTTTTTTAAAGCTGTAATATTAGTATCGTCATATGTAAAAGAAACGTTTTTAAATTCAATATTCCCTTCAATTTTTGAAGGATTGTTATTGTTATTAATTATTTCAGGTTTATGTTTTAAAAATTCATTAATACGTTTTTGAGAGGCTTCAGCTTGTTGTACCATTGATGTTACCCATCCTACAACTGCAACAGGCCAAGTAAGCATATTTACATACATTATAAATTCAGCAACTACACCTAAAGAAATGCTGCCTTCAATGTATCTTAAACCGCCTATATAAATTACCAAAATGTTGCTTAAACCAATTAGCAAAATCATTAAAGGGAAAAATAGCGCCTGAGCTTTAAATAAATTGATGTTTTTTTCTTTTGAAGTATTGGCTAAAGTTTCAAATTCAACAATTGTTTTATTTTCTATTCCATAAGATTTTAAAATGCTAATTCCTGAAAATGTTTCCTGAGCATTGGCTGTTAATTTGGATAAATATTGCTGTACAACGGTACTTCTTTTGTTTATAATTCTACTTAATATATATATTGATACTGACAAAAAGGGTAATGGTAATAAGGTGTAATTTGTTAATACAGGATCTATATTATACATTTTTATAATTGCTACAATAAACAATACTAACATATTCATAGTATACATAATTGCAGGGCCAAAATACATACGTACTTTACTTACATCTTCACTTATACGATTCATTAAATCGCCAGTTTTATTTTTTTTATAAAAGTTTAATGATAAGCGTTGGTATTGTTGGTAAATTTCATTTTTTAGGTCAAATTCTATTAGTCGAGAGGTAACAATAATAGTCTGCCTCATTAAAAATGTTAAGAAACCTGAAAGTAAGGCAGCTCCAACAATAAATAAAATGTTATAGAAAAGTTCAGATTTTACAAAAGATAAATCACTTACTAAACCATTTTTGTAATCTTCAGCAATATTAACAGATTCTCTTATAAGTTGGGGAACTTGTAATGCTAATACTTTTGAAAAGATAGTAATAACTATCCCTATAAGTAGCCTGTATTTATATTTAAAAAAATATTTATTTAAGTATTGTAAAGCTTTCATAAAGAAATTATAAGTACTTCAATTTTAAAAACACGAATATACAGTAATAAAATTTTAATCATTGATATTTTATAATAGATTTAACTTTGTTTAAAAAAACAGAAACAGTATTTAATTTCTAAAAAATAGTAGTATTTTTGCACTGTTAAAAACTAAAAAAATTTCAAAGTTCTTTAAATGATTAATAGAAGACATATTAGAGTTAAAGTAATGCAGTCGGTTTACGCATTGCTACAATCTAAAAGTGACAACCTTGATAAGGAAGAAAAATTCTTATATACAAGTATTGATAGAATGTATGATTTATATGCATTAATGCTTCGTTTGTTTGTTGAAGTTAGAAATCTAGAAAAAAAACATATTGAAATTTCTCAAAAAAAACATTTAGCAACTGCTGAAGAATTAAAGCCTAACAGCAAATTTGTTAATATTGAAATTTTTGAATTATTAGCCGAAAGTGTTTCCTTAAATACACATTTAGAAAACGGCAATCTAAATTACTGGAATTTGGATAATGAATATATTCACGAAATATTGAAATTAACAAAAGAAAGTGATCTATACATAGCTTTTATGAATACTGAAAAATCTTCATTTCAAGAAGAAAAAGAATTTGTAGTTAAGCTATTTAAAGAAATTATTGCTCCCAATGAAAAATTAGCGGATTATTTTGAAGATAAAAATATTAGTTGGGTAGATGATATACCTTTTGTAAACACTTGGATTGTTAAAACATTAAATAAAATTGAACCTAATGGAGCTTTTCATTTAGGAAATTTATATAAAGATATTGACGATAAAAAGTTTGTTGCAGATTTATTTAGAAAGGTTGTTTTAAACCATACCGAGTTTGAAAAAGATGTGATTGATAAAACTCCAAATTGGGATGCAGAACGTATTGCAGATATAGATATGATTCTAATTAAAATGGCTATTTGTGAATTTTTAAAGTTCCCATCAATGCCAACTCGTGTAACAATAAATGAATATATTGAAATTTCAAAAGACTATTCTACAGAAAAAAGTAGCTTTTTTATTAATGGTGTTTTAGATAAAATTTTGAAAGATTTTACGGTTTCAAAAAGATTAAATAAAATAGGAAGAGGATTATTATAATTTTATATTTTTACAAAATAAAAACTTTTTAAAATGAAAAAAATCACAATTATATATATAGCTATTTTAAGTTTAGCAATTGTATCATGTAAAGACAATGCGGCGTCAAAAATTAAATCTACAAATTTAGAAACTGCAAAAGAAAGAGATGCTATAATTAGTTTAGGATCTGCAATTATTGAATTTGATAAAACTGAATTTGATTTTGGAACTATAAATGAAGGTGATGTTATTGATGGTAATTTTAAAATTACCAATAAAGGAAAGGTAGATTTAATGATTTTGAGTGCTAAAGCATCTTGTGGTTGTACAGTTCCAGAATGGCCAAAAGAAGCTATTAAACCAGGAGAATCGGCCGATTTGAAATTTGTATTTAACTCAAGAGGTAAAGTAGGAAACAATAATAAATCTATTACGCTTAAAACTAATACTGCAAAAGGCACAGAAGTTATTCGTGTTAAAGGAAATGTATTAGCTAAACAAAAATAAAATTTAAAAATTATAAAATGTATACAACAGTATTTTTACAAATGGACATGAGTTCTTTATCGGGTATGTTACCATTCTTACTAATGTTTTTGGTAATTTATCTATTCATGATACGCCCACAAATGAAACGAGCAAAAAATGAGAAAGCATTTCAAGCTTCTATAGCTAAGGGCAACAAAGTAATAACAA
>Ga0209345_10005376_pt1 | contig 11905 bp, 6 predicted proteins | sample Cruoilmetagenom7_FD_187294 | JGI IMG/M metagenome (GOLD analysis project Ga0209345, IMG submission 187294) | Oil polluted marine microbial communities from Coal Oil Point, Santa Barbara, California, USA - Sample 7 (SPAdes) (version 2) | ecosystem: Environmental > Aquatic > Marine > Oil seeps ...
ATTAAATAAAAGGTGCCCTAATAATAAACAAATTCACCAGACACTTCGTTAATATCGAATTTAAGTTGCTATTTAATATGGAATATTAACAAAATTCGTATTGACAAAACCGTTAAAAAAGCATCTTATACATGCTTAGTATTTTGATGTATTGCGTACAGTATACATAGTTTGCCGTGAGTTATTTTATACTTCGAATAAGGAAGAAATATCTATTAAATACAAGCAATTAATGTATAAGGCATTGGGGTTTATCCGTTAAGATTGTGCCAGATCAACGGCTAATCAAGTTAAAATAGATTGCATTCCCCGGATAAGATTCAAAAGTTTGCTAGGACCTCAAAATTTAGAACTCAAAAAAACCAAATATGATAATAGGAGTTTATCCATGAGCACACCCCAACCCATTGCTGATACCTCTTCCAATACGGAAGCAGAATACCTTCGCGGCATTCTGGATCGACAAAAGGCCGCATTCCTTAAAAATGGCGCTCCAAGCTATAAGGACAGGATCAACACCTTAAACACTTTGAAATCTGCTATAGGTGACTACCGAACTCAGATAGTTGACGCAGTCATGTCTGACTTCGGGCATCGTTCTCCCCATGAAACAATAGCCACCGAATTTCTTTCTCCGGTTGGAGAAATTCAAATGACTAAAATGAAACTGAAAGGCTGGATGAAACAGAAAAAAGCCCCCTTCAGCCTACAGGCTGGCACAGGTACGGGTAAAGTGCTTTATCAACCTAAAGGCGTTGTTGGCGTTATGGGTGCCTGGAATTATCCAGCTTTCCTGATTTTTTCACCCCTGATAGGCGTTATTGCTGCGGGTAACTCCAGCATAATCAAACCACCCGATCAAAGTGTTGCACTGGGAGAAGTTCTGACTGATCTATTCAAAAACAATTTTGATGAAGATTTCATGAGCCTGGTCACTGGCGACATAAATATGTCTGTGGAATTCACCAAACTTCCTTTCGATCACATTGTGTATACTGGTGGTACTGAAATTGGTCGTAAAGTAATGGTAGAGGCTGCCAAAAACTTATGCCCTGTGACATTGGAAATGGGCGGCAAGTCACCGGTTATTCTTGCTGATAACTACCCAATAAAGAAAGCTGTACCCCGCATCTTAATGGGTAAATTTATCAATTCAGGACAAACCTGTATTGCTCCCGACTATTTATTAATGTCTGAAGGCAGACAGCAAGAATTTATTGATACAGCCTCTGAAGAATTGGCAAAGCGTTATCCTACGCTTAACAATAATGAAGACATTACCTGGATTGTGAATGACCGTCATTACGCGCGTGTTAATCACCTGATTGAAGATGCCGTAGCCAAAGGCGCCAAGCTTCATCAGGTCAATCCACAAAATGAAACCATTACAGAAGGACACAGGGTTATTCCACCAAGCTTTCTGACAAATGTAGATGACAGCATGGCTGTTATGCAGGAAGAAATTTTTGGTCCTGTATTGCCCATCAAAACAGTTGGAAGCGTTGATGAAGCAGTAAACTATGTTAATGACAGACCTCGCCCGCTGGCTTTATATTACTTTGATAAAAGTAAAGCAAAGGCAAATGAAGTCATGCAAAACACTATTTCTGGAGGCGCTTGTGTCAACGAAACCATGTTACACATAGCCCATGAAAACATGCCGTTTGGTGGTAGCGGACCTAGTGGCCTGGGCGCTTACCATGGATTTGACGGCTTTGTAGAATTCTCTCATAAAAAAGGTATTTTTTATGAAGGGCCTTTCTCACCTGCATCAATTTTAAAGCCACCTTACGGACCAAAGGTTCTGAAAGCTATGAACTGGATTGCTGGTAAAATGGCGTAGTTCACCCGGACTTAAAATTTCTGGAGTTGAATTATGACTAAAAAAAACCCGACCAATAGGTCGGGTTTTTTTTAGTCTGATTATAAATACATGCCTGCAACATGGATTAAAAAAAATGTATGGCCTAAACCAGATCACCATTTAGGTAAGCATAAAATACTGCCGCGGCTTCGTTAGAAGCATCTAATAATTTAAAGCCACCATCCCAGACATTTTTCGATTCATTCCCATCACACCAAACATTTTTTGCAACAAAAGAAAGTTCCTCTGACATGTCCAGATCTATAGAAGTATCCAACTTTAAAGTATAGGTTTTGTTGGGTTCAAAGGGCTCATCACTGGTTATCATAAGACCCTTTTCACTTATATCAACCAAATGACCTCTAAATTGGTCAGTAGAGTTTTCAAAAATTCGAAGATAGTATAAAAGCTCAATTCGATCTGACTTTCGCTTATCATCTAAATTTACCACTGCCATGATGGCATACCCCCTAAGAAAAAAACGAGTTTATTTATAAATCCCTGATTTCATAGATCTTCAGGCACACCATTATCAACATCAATCTAATATGTGATAATATTCTGTTGGGCTATTCCAGACGTATTAACCTTGATGTAAACCCCAATAAATTTAATTTGTTGGGTATCTATCTATTTCAAATAGTTGGTAAAAATCTGTAGTTTTATTATTTTTAAAAAAGAGCGCCAATTTTTTTCAAAGTTTTTTTAATTTATATTTATATCAATTTTTAAATGTATTTTCATTCATTGAAGATCGTTATAGAATATCTATAATTTTTCATTAATCCGTGACACAGCTTCATTTATTCTAAAATAATTACAAAAAATATATTTTTATCTCCCTACTTCACATATTTATTTTTATTCAAACAAGAGGATCTGGATGTTCGTAATCATTCCTATAATTGTATTTTTAGGCACAGCTTATGGCGGCTATGTTCTTTCAACTCAAATTAAAAAAGAAACAGGCATACTCTCTCCGATCCTGGATTTTCATCGTTATTCCGCTTTAGTAGGAATAATAATCCTGGCATTAATTATTGGTTTTACAGAGTCAACAAAGCTGGTTATAGCAGCCTTTATTATAATATTAAGTGCTTTTATTGGAGGAATTTTTCTATTCAGGTTGGTTTTTAAGAATCAAGCTCCACCAATGCTGGTGGTATACGGACACGCGGGAATTGCAATTATGGGAATAGTATTGTTGATGACAACAGTTCTTATTTAATTACCAGACATCCGATAAAGCGCCCTGGAGTGGCTGATATTTAGTCACAGAACATCATTTCGCTGAAGAAAAGACTAGCCAACACCCAGATTATTCGAAATTATCAAAACGGGCTTTTGCTTCACCACTAACATTTGAAAACTCAAAACCTGTATCATAAAAAGTTGGACTTGATTTACGACACCAACGGGCTTTTGCTTCAAAACTGACTTGTAGAGGTGCATTAGGTTCAGACGTATCAATAAGGCCAAATTTATACGTTTTACCCTCGTCAAGGTATTCCACGCCCGTTAAAAGCATTCCTTTTTTTGAAATATCGACCATAAGTCCAATGTATTCATTTGAATCAAGCTCATAAACACTTACGTAATACATTAAATTTTTCCTGTTATGCTCACGTAATTCTTTTTTTGCAATATTCATAAATAATGTCCTTTCATAAAATAATTAGTTATCTAGAGTCCCATAACGACTACAACATATATAATGCCAGTGTAGGCCCTTTTAGTTTACAGGAGTCATGTTTTGTAAAAAACACACTTACATACTGATAACTGAAAAGGACAGCAGCACCTCAACCAAAGCCGCTTTAACTAACTTTTAATACAAATCCTAAATGATCGAACTTTCTTTGCCCACGTATTATCGCAACATAACTTCACACACACAACAGTAAATTTTTCTATATATATCAACTGGATACAATGCTTAGAAAATTTAAAAATAACTCTTGATATAAGCATTTGATTAGATAGGGTTAAATTTGCACTATCATTATTATTTATATTAAAAAAAAGCTAAGTAGCATGTAAAGTTTTGTAAATATGGAATGTAATCATTCCTATGATGCAATTATATTTTTTTCAATTATGATGAGTATCTCGCTCAGAGCTTTCTTTATGACAATATTCCATTTATCTTATAATAGTAGATGCTACACATGGGTGATAATTGTTATTTCTGGCACTACTGGCACTAATAAGTACCCTGAACAATGAGGCAGGCTCCAGGCGCATTCAGACGATAGAGTTCGTAGAGTCTAGTCAGAAACAAGGAGTTAGAACAATCAAGGAACAATTCCGGAGGCTAAAACTGTCCGATACCCTCAGGTTATTTTAACTGGGTGCAACATGGGCGCAAAATATCTCTCTTGAAAAAGCCTCAAATGATACAATTGTTATTACATAAAGAAGCGAAGTAAGATTTATAGTCTTATCACACTCTAATTAATTTCGTATTCGCCTGACCTTGAGTTTACCAACTATTATACTGCTGAAGTCGACTGATATCCTGACTATTTTATTGGAACAAATATGAGTTTTTATAGTAAGAAAATGATTCGCTATACTTCTTTATTCACAATTACATTTTTCTCACTGTTATTCTTTAACTCATATAATAAACACAGTTTAATTGAAAGTGCAGATGCAATTACTCAACAATTAGAATCTCACGATCAAGTCAAGTTACTAAAGCCTACAAAGAAACACAACAAAACCAGCCTCGGTATAGCAAGCCAACTTAGGCAGATGCATTACAAAAATGAACCCATTAATAACGATTTGTCATCCAAAATTCTTGACCGCTACATTGAAATGCTTGACGGCTCAAAAAGTTATTTTACAAAATCCGATATAACTTCCTTTGAAGAATACCGATATAAATTAGATAATGCCTTAAAAGAAGGCAATCTTATACCTGCTTACCAAGTTTTTAATGTTTATCAACAACGGGTTATTCACCGATTAAATGATTTAATTTTACAAGTTGAAAATAATTATAATGCCCTGGATTTTACCATCGATGAAAACCTGTTAATTGATCGAAAAAATACAAACTGGCCAGATGATGATGCAACCTTAAACGAAATTTGGCGCAAGAGATTAAAAAGCAGTATCTTAAATCTAAAACTAAGTAATAAAGATGATAATGAAATTAAAGAACTATTAACGAAACGTTATAAAAACCAACTTTCAAGAACTTTGCAAACCAATTCTGATGATGCATTTCAAACTTATATAAATGCATTGACCTATACTTATGATCCACATACTCAATACCTCTCGCCAAGATCCTCAGAAGATTTCAACATCCACATGAGTTTATCTCTTGAGGGGATTGGTGCTGTCTTACAACGTGAAGATGAATTTACTAAAATTGTTAAACTTGTTCCAGCGGGCCCTGCTGACAAAAGTGGTTTGTTAGCGCCGGCAGATAAAATTATAGGTGTTGGCCAGGGGCGTAAGGGAGAAATTGTAGATATCGTTGGGTGGAGGCTTGAAGAAGTTGTTCGATTAATTCGTGGCCCAAAAAGCAGTGTCGTAAAACTTGAAATCATTCCTTCCGGTTCTGATTTGGAAACAGGAACGAAAACAATAGAAATTGTACGAAATACTGTAAAGCTTGAAGAACAATCCGCTCAAAAAAGCATACTGAACATTGAACATGAAAATAAATCTTTAAAGGTTGGGGTTATTGATATCCCTACTTTTTATTTGGGTTTTAAAGAGCTTCAAGCAGGAAAAAAAGATTACCGCAGCACAACTAAAGACGTTATACGCTTAATAAAAGAGCTAAAAGAAGAGCATATTGATGCTTTAATAATTGATTTGAGAAATAATGGTGGCGGTTCATTACAGGAAGCCAATTCTCTTACAGGCCTATTTATAAATAAAGGTACGACCGTTCAGGTTAAATATGCCGACGGTCGTATTAATTCTATGATAGATGATATACCTGGTGTACTTTATGACGGACCTATGGCCGTGGTAGTTAACAGGATGAGCGCATCTGCATCTGAAATATTTTCCGGAGCCATTCAAGATTACGGCAGAGGAATTATAGTAGGTGGCAGAACATTCGGTAAAGGAACGGTGCAGTCATTAATCCCAATTAATAAAGGCCAATTAAAGATCACTTTAGCAAAATTTTATCGCGTATCTGGTGAAAGCAACCAACATAAAGGAATAATTCCTGATATTGCCTATCCAAGTCTGCTTGATAATGAAGAAATAGGTGAAAGCGCGTTGGAAAATTCCTTACCGTGGGACACTATCGCTTCACAATCATATTTCAAAAATACTGATATGAGTTCTTATTTCCCCATATTAGAAAAAAAACATAAAAGTAGAATTGAAACCAATCCTGATTTCATTCACTTAAACGGTCAAATTAACTTATTAGCCGAGATCAGAAATAAGTCTTTTGTAAGCTTGCTTGAAAAGGAAAGGTTAGCTGAAAGCTATCGCATTGAAAACAGACAGCTAGAACTGGAAAATCAACTTAGAAAATCAAAAGGCCTTTCTCTATTAAAGAATATTGATGAATTAGACGAAGAAGAACGTGAAAATGCCTTAAGCAAAGATAAAAAGAAACCGAATGCATTTTTACTTAAAGAAGCAGCACTGATATTGGCCGATCTTACAACCATCCTTCAGCAGAAATCGCTTGCTGAGGTCAATACACATTTAAGGGATTAAGTTTGACTCTCAATTAAATGAAGTTTGATTAAGCTGAACCGCAGTCGACCCACTCAAACTCGAAATTTATACTAATTAGAATAATGCAGATTGGTCATCAGGAACAAAATATTCTTCATCCAGATCATTTAACATTATAGGCTTTTCTATACCCCAGCCTTGTGCAAAATCAATACCAATCTCTTTTAATTTCCCCATAATTTCATCATTTTCAACGTATTCAGCCACTGTTTTCTTACCAAGAAATTTTGCCATTTCATGAATTGATTTAACCATGGCATAATCACTTTCATCTGTTACGAGTTCTTTTATAAACACACCATCAATCTTCACATAATCAACCGGCAATTTCTTAAGATAAGCATAAGATGCCAAACCAGAGCCAAAGTCATCCAGAGCAAACTTACAACCTACATCTTTCATTTCATTTATAAAGTCAGCCGCTTTATCTAAATTTGTGATTGTGGCTGTTTCTGTTACTTCGAATATAATTTTATTCCTGAGAATATCCATCTCAACAAATTTGTCCCAAATAAAAGACAGTAGAGTATCATCGTTAAGTGAATGCCCTGAAAGATTAATGGCCAGTCCACTTACATTTTCCAGTACTGTAGAGTTTTTTATCATCCAGTCAAATACGTTGCTAATAACCCATCGATCAACTACCTGCATTCGATTGTATTGCTCTGCAGCATAAATAAAATCGCTTGGAGGTAATAGTAAACCGTTTTCATCTTGAACACTTAATAAAATCTCAAAGTGAGGCTTTGAATCATTATCTGGTATAACAGGCGCTATTTTTTGGCAGCGCAATAGAATTCTGTCTTCTTCAAGAGCCATATTTAACCGGGAAACCCACTTCATAACTTCATCTTTGTCAGAGAATTGAGCATCCCCGCTGCTGTAAACTTCAATTCTATTTCGGCCTGCTTGTTTTGCCGCATCACAGGCAGAATTAGCTAACATTAACAGGTTTTTAGCTCTACCTTGAAGAGTATCGTTGATAAATAACAGCCCTGAACTAACGCCTATTGCAAAAGGCTTCTCATCCCAGACAAAACGAAACTCTTGAATCGCATTCATTTGATTATCAATAACCTGATAAGCATCACTTTCATTACAGTCATTGAAAAATATACCGAATTCATCTCCTCCCAAACGCCCAATAAAACCATCAGTGCTCAGCCAGCTTTTCAGAATCTGAGTAATTTCCACGAGTAGCTTGTCACCAGCGTCAAATCCACATGTATTATTTACAACTTTAAATTGATCCAAACCTAAATAACAAAGCGCATGCTCCTGGTCCGGAGCGCTATCTATGGCTTTTTGTAATTGCTTTTCAAATTCCTGTCGGTTCATTAATCCAGTAAGCTGGTCATGGGTTGTTTGAAATGCCAACTCATTATAAACTTTCTCTATCATCCTATCCAAACCGTGATCGACTAAAGACATTTCACCTTCCGGTAAAAGCACAACTTTTCTTTCAGAAATAGCAACAGCAATTTGATACAGTGAAAATTCAGTAACTTTCATACCTTTATGATCAACAAAGACAAATTTTGAAAAATCGTCGCCCAACCACACCAAATGTATTTTTACTTTTTCGCCTTCATTGATAGTTTGCTCCAGCCAATCACCAATATTAAGCTTTTTGGCTTTAAGAATGCTCTTGTTCAGCCCTACTGCACTATCTTCGTTAAGCAAATCGCTACTTTCTTCTTCTCGGTCTGGCACCTTAACTAATTCCAGTTCCATCGAAGGCTCACGATCAACAATATTTAGAATGTTTTTTAGCTCATCCAGAGCTTTTTGATTTATCCCTTGTTGACCGACAATACTTCCGAGTGACTGGTTGATATTATTAAATAATTGAAGGCCAGAAACATCTCCATCTTGATTTATACTTTTAAAATCACTTTCAACACCCAGCTTCATCATTAGCAAATCAATGACATCAAGATTTTTTTTCCACGAATCACTTTCAGAACCTTGACGGATGTAAGCATGATTTAATAATTCTTTCCAACCTGCTTCAAACAATAGAGGTACGGCTTTTGGTACTGATTTCCCCCCTATTCTCTTATTGATTTCATTTTCTACAGTGTCTTTAGCCAGATCAATCTTTTGCTGGCCTTCACAGGCTTCCGTGACGCGATTGACATTTCGCTCATATACAAACATTTGCTGTTCGTACAACTTATCCAGTTTCTCAAGTGCTTGATCAAAAATATTTACATTATCAGTGTATCGATCATTTATTTCATCAACGACTTCGTCAATTGATTTTTGTGTACGTATATTTTGAATTCCATTTTTAATACCCATCTGGCCCATTCTATTTAAAACTTTCCTGGCGGGATGGTTTACATCTTCAAAAAAGCTTTCATCTTGCACTACAACTTTAGCTATAGATAATTTTAATTCATCAAAATTATTTTGCATGTGATCGGTTAATCGATCTGTATTTAACATGGCATCGTAAAGATTTTCTACACCATTTAATACCTGAACATGTTTTTCTTCAAGGCAAGCATCATCACCATAGGTGTTTTGTAATAATTGTTTGACTGACTCAATTACAGATAATTTCGAATTATTTAATTCGCTTAATGAGATATTGTCAATGGCATTTAATACTTCAGTATTTTTAAACTTCTGTTCCTGAACAACGATTTCACCATTATTATCAAGATTTCTTTCAGGCTTGCGCTCTTTATTTATATCAAGAATATTCTGAATTGTACTGTATGCTTCTTTTGCAATTCGAGCTTGAATATTATAACTATCTTGTGAATTTATAGAGGATGGAGACACACTATTATCTTTATCCTTACTATCACTTTCTGCTTTCTGAACAACTTCATCGCTTGTCTTTTCTCTGAATTCCTTGTCAATACTGAGAGAATCACCGGGCTTTACTGTTTCAACGAATGCTCCGGAATTTGCTGCTATGTTATCGTCTGACGAATTAAGTATTTTTGTTTTCTCACTACTGTCATTATCGTATGATTGAATCCTTAAAGCACTGACAGTTTTTTCAATTTCTCTTGCCTTTTTTTTATTTTTTGACCGTATTATTTTGGGTAAAATACCGCTATTAATTAACACATCGTTAATATCGTTATATAAACCATCTAATTTATTAACAACGACTTCTTCAAACACTGAGAAAATTATTTTTTCTGATATTTTAGGTATATCAATGGTATCAATCGCTTCGGCAAATGCGTGACATATAACCTGTGGTGCGACTGGATTGTTATCTTCATCTACCTCAAGATTTAGTAAATGGCTAAACCGTGTCTCAATCGCAAACAAGCTTTCACTAAAACTAGTTTCAGCTTTGGAAATTAACACCTTAACAACCAACCAATCTTCAAATTCATCCTGGTTAATCAGAGCAAGATCTTCATCATCTGGAATATCTTCTTCAGATCGATGATTTTCCGAATTATTTCCTGAGAAATAATCAAACACTTCCATTGCTCGTTTAATAAATCCTGTTGTTATTGGACCTCTATTTTTCTTGATTAAAGGGATTGTATCGAACAATTCTCTTTGGAGTGTATTATTAGTAGCTTTATCAGCTGTTGCTAGTAATTGATCTTCTACTAAAGAAAAGAAACCCTGTAATAATACCGATAAATGATCCGTCAGAGATCGACGGCATAATGCCAATATTCTTTGTATGCTACCGTTGACCAGTATTTCTTCTTCAGCAGCAGAAATTTCGCGTGTCTGTTTATTGAGAGGATTTGATAAATTTTGTAATGCCTGAAGAGCTGCTGGATCGGGGTCAGAGAAAGATACGCCTACTGAATTACCTTCTATTCTGGTAATTACTGCATGCATATAAAAATTTAAAGAACTTGAGTGGGTAGGTACCTTCAGATGAATAGTGATAGAATCATTTAGCTTAAAAATCTTGCCAGCTCTATCATCTTCGATAAATGTTATAAAGCCGCCCCCCAAACAAAAATCCCGAATTTTCACTGGACAAGCTTTCACATCTTTAGCCAATACCAGGGCTTCCAGACTTAAGGAGTGCCGGTTAAATTTTCTGTTTTCTTTACTCATAATGCCCGTTATAACGCAGAATATTTATTTGAACGTTAATTCGTAAAATTCAAAATTGTCTAATGCCTGGTGCCTTGGTAATTAAGATGATAATCCGGAATAAATGCAGACAATAATCCGACGTAAATGGCATAATCGTCTAACTACTTGATGATCTTACGTATTACCTGCACTATTATTTAGATATAAAACTTCACACAATTTGTTATTTATCAATAAGTTCAGATTCATTTTAAACCCTTAAATAAAATCATACCTTTAACACCTTCACTCAAATTCAAGGCTTTATTAAAAACGTGATACTCATCACATAAAATTATGCATTCAATTGCTTTGTAGCAAGAGAGCAATTGATTTTGATTAGCAAACGAAACAACCTCCGCTTTTAAAACTGATGCTAAACTGTGTAGAAGGATTTTGAGAGTTTGCCTTGTTATTGAGCCTGTATCCGGGCAGATGAATTTATTAAAATCCCTGCTTTTTAAGGCCGACTTAAATAGCTATTGTTTTACATTCCCATAACTCAATTGGGTGTAAAAAAGACACGTACCCATTTTGATTTCAGCTTGAAGACCACCCTGTAAGAATCACTTTTCTTGATTTACTCACATAACTTGTGGGTTAGTCTGGGGATAAATTCCCATCCCACTAATTAAAATAAGGGTTCCGAGCTATACATCATTCAGGATTAAATTTTGAGCGCAACACCTGTCAAATTAGTAACAAGATAATTAGTATCAAAGGCTTAATGAAAGTAATTGTTGTATATTCTTAAATAAGAACATCCTGAATAAGCTAGCCCGAATATTTCATGAATACGCTACAATTCACCCCGTAAGCGGCATGATTACTGGAATTGTTACATTTACGCGAAAGGACAGTTTGTACCAGGCTCGCCGCTTGCCAGTTGCTAACTTGTTCTGATACGTAAGGAACGCATATGTTCCTTCCAACCCAGGTAATCCAGTCGCGAGCACGCTCCTTACGCATCAGCCCGGCGCTATCACCCTGGCAATTCACGAAATATCCGGGCTAGCCATAGCGAAATTAAGAACTCTGTGGTTGAGTATTTTTAGCTCAAGTATTTCGTTTATGACTTGTTTATAGCTTCTCTATGCAATTTCAGATTTGACGTAGGTATTATGGCGCGGCTCGTCTGTTTGTTCTTACTTCAACTATCTTTCATTTCAATGTTGAAAATCATTAGTTGACAGTTCAAACTGTGCCTGGAACTTAACATGCAATTTATTTTATACT
>Ga0209345_10005377_pt1 | contig 11904 bp, 11 predicted proteins | sample Cruoilmetagenom7_FD_187294 | JGI IMG/M metagenome (GOLD analysis project Ga0209345, IMG submission 187294) | Oil polluted marine microbial communities from Coal Oil Point, Santa Barbara, California, USA - Sample 7 (SPAdes) (version 2) | ecosystem: Environmental > Aquatic > Marine > Oil seeps ...
TAGAAAATATGTGAGTACTGTCCATGAAAAATAGAGTACTTAAGTATACAGGGTATGCTTTATTCGGCATTCTTTTGTTCTTGCTGCTCATATATATTAGATTCCCTGACGAAAAGATAAGAGTATGGATCATTACATCCTTTGAAAACAACCTTCCATACGATCTCACAATCAAAAAACTCCAACCCGTTTTCCTGATCGGCCTGTATTTCAAGGACGTAGAGATAGCCACAGATGTAAGGGATAAAAACGCTCCGGTCTTCCGTGCGACGGGGGTTAAGGCAAGGCTTCAAATACTCCCCCTTTTTGTGGGTCATCTCAACTTCAAATATGAAATAGGTGCATATAATGGCACCGTAAGAGGGATAGCAAAGATTAAACGTGGAACAAAGGGCATAAAGGCTTCTCTCTCCGCTGCCATCCATGAAATTGAACTTGCCAACCCTTTGATTTTAGATAGGAGTATTAGTTTTTTTTCTTCGGGTAAGGTCGGGGGTAAACTGAATGTAATTGTAGAAGATTTCAATGCTCCTGTACTCAGCGGAGATACAATCCTGAGTATTGAAAACGGAAAGATCAAAGGGATTAAAGTAAAGGGGGTAAGGGTAAGGGATATCTCTTGCAATGGTATTGACTGTTCTTTTGAACTCGTACGAGATAAGATGAACTTAAAGAGACTCTCCCTGCGTGGGGAAGATGTTGAAATTAATATATCAGGCAAGATCTTATTGGGAAAGGAGATTGGGAAGAGTCCGCTTATCTTAAACCTGCAACTTAAACCAAAAAAGGGGTTTGAAAGAAAGTATCGCACCGTATTCAGATTAGTGAAAACCCTTAGAGATAAGAAAGGATACTTCTCGTTTCCCATCAGCGGAACATTGGAAAACCCCAAAGTAGTCGTACCATAGCAATCTCATACATAACCGTCCACCACGCTCTAATCGACACGACAACAATCATCTTTGCTTTTCTGATCTATAGGTTTTCAGATATTAAATTTCACAAGGCCAGAGGGAGGAATTCGAGTAAGTCGTACATTGTAGTACGTCGTCGAGGATTCTGACCGATAACGCAGTGAAATTTGATATATGGAAATCTATATAGGTTTTGTGAAGGACATTGCAAATATAAAGCCTCACTCAGGTCGATTCGAAAGAAACGATCTGAATCTTAGCATCAAGGGTTGAAGAATCCTTCTTGTTGATCAAGATATCTAATTCTGTAATCTTAACAGACCTTTTCGAATTTTCTATATCATATAAAAACCTAACCAGGTGTTCGACAGGTATTTTTGAAAGCTTGATCTCCATTGAATTTTCCACATAACCCTCACCTTTGGACTTACCTAACGGTTTCATATGTCGGATGTTTTTCTTTAGCCCGGATTTTTCTGCCAGGCTTTCCAGATATGAAAGAGTAACTGCGCCCTTCCCTCCACCCACGATCTTAGTTTTTTGACTTCCCCTTCTCTTTAGGGCATTGTACTCTTTCTTCAGTTGCAAGATCTCTTCCAATTCCTGTTCCTTTTCGGGTATTATCCTCTCCAGGAGTTTCGACCTATCCTGAGCAGGGGAAATCACAAATTGATACATACAAAACAAGGTCAATAGAGCTATCCCAGATACAATTAGTACTTTCTCACGCCTATTCAGGCTTTTCATCTTACATTCACCATCAGTCTATAGGTTTCCATCCACAAACGGCCCTTTTGCCCGATATCTGCGTCAGTCTCAAATTTTAATCGTAACTTCTTAATAACTATGGGGCTCAGGGAAGTGAAGCACAATTAAATATCTGAAAATCTATACTAGTCTACTATCGTCATCTTGAAATCAAAACTCACAACCCCCTTGCGGGTGCTCATCTTTGCATCCTTTATCTCAACCTTCTTCAATAATCTCGACTCTTTAAAGGAAGATTTCATCTTTTCTACAGTATCGAAGGATTTGGCCTCCCCAGCGATAGAGATATTCCCATTACTGATCCTCATCCTGGTTATTTTAGTCTCCTTTCCCGCAGGAATCCTGACGCTAACCTCCCTTAAGATATCCGAACAGGAAATGTTTCCATGTAACCCATGAAAAGACACACCTCTCCCTTTCTCTTCTCGTATTTCGTTCTTCATCTGCTGAACTTCATTTACTATGTTCTTGACGTTGGGAAATGTCTTTGTGAAGACATTCCTTATCTCCCCCTTTATCTTTGCATAACGACTTTCCTTCAGGTATCGGTCGGTAAAAAGATTGCCCAAGAACAGAGAAAAAACCAGGGATAGTCCTACCAACATGAACAGTAAGTCCTTTCTTATGTCAGCATACTTCCTTTTGAAACTGTATTCTTCTTTCCTAAAATTCAGCCCAGGTCCACTTCTCTTGGCACAACCGAGGGCAAGACCCATGGCGCCTGTCATAATGGATTCATCACTTCTTCCTATATCACCTATGGAGTTAGGGATATCCTGCAGGGGGCTAAACAAAGAGGTCTTGATATCGAATTCTCTCTCAAAATATTTGTCAATATTTCCAATACTTGAGGTCCCGCCTGTCAATAGAATCTCTGTAACCTTTTCATCTGAGTAGAGGGTTCCATAGAAAGAAAATGAAAGGGCCAGATCTCTTTTCAACCTGTCCAGGGTTTGTGTTATAGCCCTTGACATCCTAAGATCAACTCTATCCCTTTCAATGGCATTATCCCCATATTTAAGATCTTCAAGTAATATTATCCCCTTCTTTGTCTTCAGGTCCTCCGCAGTACCCAGGCTTATGGACAACTCTTCTGAAATTGCCTTGCTTATGGCCTCTCCTCCCACCGGTATACTCCGGAAAAATCTAAGGACACCTTCTCTAACAATACATACAGAAGACTTCTTTACGCCGACATCAATGATAGAAATGGTTCTACCTTTTCTGTCGTCTTCCATGGTTTCCAAGCAATAAAAAAGTGAGGCCGAATCTATATCCACAACCTCCGGTTCTATAAAGGCCCCCTTCATTACCTCGAGATGACGTTCTACGACCTCCTTTGGGACAGCCATTATCAACAAATCCATCCCGCCTTTAGGTCTCTTGTCCACAACGGAGAAATCGACCAGGATATCATCCAGAGGAAAAGGAAGAACAGATTCTACCTCATATTTTATTACCTGACGTACTTTGTTCAGATTTGGAAAAGGAAGTCTTAAATTTCGGACCGCTACACAGTTGCACGATATGGAAGACACAAAGACGTCCCCTTCCATAGATCCCTCATCCAGCATACTTCTTATCTCAGCGGATAAAGCAGCCACAGGATCTTCGGATCTGTTGCCATCCCTCTTTTTCTTGGCGAACCCCGTTATCACATTGCCTTTGAATCCGGTGGTTACCTGAACAGCCTTTATGGTATCTGTCCCTATATCCAGCCCTACGATCCTGTGGGGAACCCAAAAACCCATTATCTACTCCACAGCCCAGTAAACTACCTTCATAACCCTTCCTTCTCCCCTTCTTTCCGGCCCCCGACTTATGATGGCGCTTATCCTCTTTTCCGCCATGTTCACCTCTCCCACCGCATCAATGGAAAAGAATTTGGTGCTGACGGTTATTTGATTATGTATCTTTTTATAGATTTCCTCGCTTATATCGTCCACCTTCTCCTTGAGGTCCGATTCTTTTTCGAACACCTCTTCGCCCCTTATTTCTACTATATTCTCAGCAATTTCTTTAGTTATAGGGAAGGACCATTCATCATCTGCCTCTTTCCAGTAACACAACGTCTGCAAGACTAAAGGATCTGCAGTGTTGATGTTTATCTTTCCTTTAGAGTGCACTGTCAGGAAGTCTTTTATCCCCTCCTTCTCTTTTGTTCCGTAAAATATGTCCTCTGTTATCCCTTTAACCATAAGCAATTCCGAAACGGTCTCTAAAGGAGCGTCCCTGCATGGATAAGGGTCCTCCGTACCTTGGTAAAAATCATCCTCTGCGCCCATGGGTTGGGGGTCGTCGTTAGGGTCAACCCAATCTATTATACTATCCACAATGCCCTCTATACTTTCCGCATCAATCTCCAATAAATCGATGAGCTTTCTTAACTGCTCTGAGCGCACTGAATTCTCATCCGTAATCTTATTTACATTTATCTTACCGCTTTTGTCGGCAATACCTACGGTTATGTTTCCTTCCCCGAGGTACTCTGAATATATCGAAGGGATCCGGGTAAGCTCTGCAAACTTACCCCAGTCCTCAGATGGAGCATCGAAGTTGTTATCATCTTTTCTAAGGATGGCTATGGCGGCATTAACCCCTGCTTTGGCTATGTAAAAGGCCCTGTTCTCATCCCTGATATTGGCCGCTATACTAATATCAACCCTCATCAAGTAGTTGAACTCAACCACCATTACACAAAGGATAGTTATGACCAATAATGTAAGGACAAGCGCAATACCGCTTTCCTTTGCCAACCTAACCACCTGACATCTCAAGATAAACCTGTGTGGTAAAATCGAGCATTTTTTCATTCTCGTCTTCCAAACTCAGTACAATCTTTACCATCCTTGGGAGACTCTTTTTGTCATCGGAGTACCATTCGTCCGCCTCTTCCCCCTCTTCGTCATAGTACTTGAAATCGAGACCTTTTATGCGCTCTGCCAGTTCCAGAGCGATACCCCCCTTTTGTATTTCGTCGTCTATGCTATCATCCTCTCTTCGAAAGAGGATATGCTCATCTGTATCCGGGTCGATATCTATGTGGTATCCTATCTCATACAGGCCAGGGTTTCTTAAACCCTGTCCTGATTTCAGATGAGAAGTAGAAATGAAATCAAGTCTGTCTGACGGCATACCATCCAGCTCCTCATCTTCCCCTATGAATCCAATCTGGATATTTTGAGGATTGGGATCCTTTGGTGGAAAAGCACAGCTTATATCTTCAGCCATCCTGTGCAGACTAAGCCTCGCAATCTGATAGATGTCACTCCTTTTACGACATATAATTATTGACTTGGCACTGCTTGCAAAAGCGCCGTAGATAATTGTCAGGATTACCGAAAGAATGGTAACAGCAACTAATATCTCAACTATTGTAAAGCCTTTGGAATCCTCATCTCTTTGAGATAAGCGTAACCAGTTCAACGCTTCTTTCATCCCCACCGCCCTGCCAAAGAACCCTTACTACAACCTTTACCAAATCTTCCACTCCAATCTCGCTCACACTCCTCTCCCACCTAAAACCAGGATACTCCTCTCCAAAATCCTCACTTACCTCCTCCACATCCGGAAATTCCCGGCTCTCTATCTCAGCCATCTTTCCTTTAGCTAAGAGGGTTGCGATGGAGATATTCTTCGAGTTATTACTAACATCCACACTCATAGCTAAAGACCGCAGGATTGCCATCAGGGCGATCCCTATTACCGCAAGGGCTATCACCACTTCTAGTAAGGTGAAACCTGAGTCTTCTTTCCTATAGATTTCCATATATTAAGTTTTATTGCGTTATCGGGTATCCTTCATAACAGGCTAAAAGTAGTTTACACCTTTTCAATGTTCACAGCTTCTCTTTCATCCTCTCCCAAAAGGGCTAGGAAAAAAATTCCCTCTCCTGGGGGAGAGGGAGAGGGCGTAAAGTGTAAATCGAGAAATGAAGGATACCCGTTATCGGTCAAAAGCCTCGACAACGTATAAAAATGTATGACTTACTCGGATTCCCCCTCTGGCTTTGTGAATTTTAATATCTGAAAACATATATCAATCACAGAACAAACTATCTCGTCATCTTTACATACCGGTCATAGACCTTCACACTTCCGCTCAACGGCTTTATCATAAGCGTGAAAACCTTCTCCTCATCATTCTCCAGATGTATAACGGTGTTCTCAACGAGCCCATTGGGGATAAACTCGGTATAGGCAACTCCATGGATTTCTTCACCCTCTCTGTGTGTGAAGACATCCTTGAACATAACCTTGTGCGGTAGGGCCATATTCTTGTTGAGGGTTGACCTGTCATCAACAAATTTTCCCTCAGCATCTCTTAAAGTAACCCAATATCTATTAGCATCCAAATCATAGTTCAAACGATGTCTCATCTTGGATATAGCTGTCCTATTGTGAGTGTACCTTATGACACTTGAAAGCTTCCGAACAGCCGCTTTTATGTCTCCATGCCACAAAAGGTCTTTGAATCTGGGTACCGCAAAGACAGAGATAACCCCTATGATGATTAGGACCATGGATAGTTCAATCAGGGTAAAACCATTTTCACTCTTCCATATTCCAGCTTTCAACATCGGCATATTTCCCTTCCCCGCCATCCTCACCATCTGCTCCATAAGATTCGATGTCATATTCTTTGTCATACACCCCAGGAGAGATATAAACATAAGGGTTTCTCCAGGGGTCTTCCGGAACCTTTCCCTTTTCCAGGTATCCACCCTCTTTCCAATTTCTTGGCAAGGGGTCGGTTTCCGGCTTCTCAACCAAGGCCAAAAGCCCTTGTTCCGTGGTAGGATAGTCCCCATTATCAATATAGAACATCTTTAGTGCCTGTTCAATACTGTTAATTTGGATCCTCGCCTTCAACCGTCTGGCCTCTTCCGGTTTACCGATAATCCTTGGCATAATAAAACCTGCAAGGATACCGAGGATAATAAGAACAACCATCAGCTCTATTAAGGTAAACCCTTCATCATTGAGATACTTCTTCATTGATTCACCTCCATGCTTTGTCGTAACAAGTATTTACCATCCTGAATCTGAAACCGTTACCGTTCATCACGCTTTCGATCGAACACAAAAAGGTGGGCAAAGGTTGCCTTTGAACGAAATTACCTGATAATCTGGTTCATCTCCAATATGGGCATCAATGTAGCCAGAACAATAAAACCAACTACCACTCCCATTAAAAGGATTAATACAGGTTCCAGTACAGAAGTCAAGGCAGACACTGTTGTTTCCACCTCATTATCGTAGGAATCCGCAACCCTTAACAGCATATCTTCCAGCTCCCCGCTCTTCTCTCCCGCAGAGATCATATGGATCACAAGCGGAGGGAAGACCTTGCTTCGCCCCAGAGGCGCGGCAATATCCTCTCCTTCCCGGACGTCTTCCCGCGCAGATTCAATGGCCTGGGAGAGTATTAGGTTATTTACCACACTCTTTACAATATCCAGGGCAAGCAATAGAGGGATGCCGCTCTTCAGCAACATACCAAGTGTCCTTGAGAACCTTGACAATGCCGTCTTTTTCACGATGTCCCCAAAAAGGGGAACCTTTAATCTAAACCCATCGTACAGAAGCCTTCCGGATTCAGTCCTTCGTATGTAGCCATTTCCTCCCACAAGCACAAAGATCAAGAAGAGGAGAATCATCCACCAGAATCCCTTCATGAATTCGCTCACAGATATCAATAGGATTGTGGGAAGTGGAAGGGTTTGCTGCATCTCACTGAAGATCTCCGTGATGGTAGGGATCACGCAGGTAAGGAGAAAGATCACAACTCCTCCACCAACAAAGACCATCAGTATGGGATAAACAAGAGCAGCCAAGACCCTGTTGCGAAGTCTCATCTGATTCTCAGAGAAGTCAGCCAGACGAGAAAGAATAGTCTCGAGGGTACCGCTTGTCTCTCCTGCCTTCACCATATTGACATATAGGTTCGGAAAGATCCGTGGATGATAAGCCATGGAATCTGCAAGGGAATTTCCCTTAGTAACCTCTTCCCTGACCTGAGTTATTACCTTCTTCAAAGAGGAGTTATCGACCTGATCTATTAGGGCCGTGAGGGAGGCCATCAGAGGCAGGCCTGCGCCTAAAAGGGTGGCGAGCTGACGGGTCATTATTACTATTTCCTGGGCCCTTATCCTTCCGAGGATCCTCGAAACTCTCAACTCTCGAGAGGATATCGGGGCTTCCGAACGGGTTTCTTCCCATATTTCTGTAAGAAATACCCCTTCGTTCCTCAATTTTAAACGGGCAACTTTGGAACTGTCGGCATCTATGATACCCTTAACCCTCTTACCCTTGCTATCCAATGCTTTGTATTCAAAGACCGGCATCTTACTCCTGGGTAACCCTCAAGACTTCTTCAATGGAGGTGATCCCTTGCAAAACCTTTGAAGCCCCATCTTTCCTGAGCGTAGTCATTCCGTTCTCGATCCCTCTGTTTCTTATTGTGTTTGCCTCTGAGGTGTGCAAGGTGAGCGACTTAATCGAATCATCCACTATCAATATCTCATAAATCCCAACCCTTCCCTTGTACCCGGTATTCACACATTCCGGACATCCTTTCCCCCGATATAGAGAAATATCCTCTAAATCTTCCGGGACTATGCCAATCTCCCTCAGAGACTCCATATCCGGAGCATAGGGTTCTTTGCAACTCTCGCATATCACCCTTATGAGCCTCTGGGCAACAACCGCATTCAATGAAGAACAGACGAGAAAAGGCTCTATACCCATATCAATCAATCGAGTAATTGCCCCGGCTGAATCATTAGTGTGGAGAGTACTAAAGACAAGGTGCCCTGTCAAGGCTGCGTGGATGGCAATCTCTGCGGTTTCTGTGTCTCTGATTTCTCCCACCAGTATCACATCGGGATCTTGTCTTACAATTGAACGAAGCCCTGCTGCAAAGCTTAGATCGATCTTTGCATTCACCTGGATCTGGCCTATCCCGTCTAACTGATATTCAATGGGGTCTTCAATCGTGATGATGTTCTTGTCAGGGGAGTTAATCTCGCTCAAAGCCGCATACAGGGTCGTGGTCTTCCCACTCCCGGTAGGCCCGGTAACCAATATTATCCCGTGAGACACATGGATCAACTTGGTTATCATCTCGAACTTATCCGGTGGAAGACCAAGTTTTTCCAGGTCAAGGAGGATGTTGCTCTTGTCGAGCAACCTGAGAACCACCCGTTCACCAAACGAGGTAGGGATGACGGATGCCCTGATATCTATGTCCTTATCAGCAATCTTTATCCTGATTCTACCGTCTTGGGGCAGCCTTTTTTCAGCAATGTTCAATTTGGCCATGATCTTAATCCGGGAGATAATTGCCAATTGATATCTCTTGGGAGGGCTTAATATAGTGTATAGCACTCCGTCTATTCGATACCTTATTCTGATCTCCTTCTGATAAGGTTCAATATGGATGTCACTTGCACGGGAATTGACGGCCTGAGATAGGATCAAATTTACCAGCTTTATAACAGGGGCTTCACTTGTTGCATCGAGGAGGTCTTCTGTCTCTTCGAGTTCACTGAGGATTTTGCTGCTATCCTCCTCATCCAGGCCCTGAATTATCTCTTCGGGCGAATTAGCTGCTGATTCATAGGCCCTGTTTATTGCACTTAGAACCTCCCGTTCGCTGCTTATGAGAGGTTCGATCTCGCAGCCAAGCAGTACCCGCAAATCATCCGTGGGCTGGATATTGATGGGGTCTACCGTTGCAACAATCAGACTGCCGTCTTTTTCTTCAACAGGGACCAGCTTGTGCCGTTTTGCAAAATTTATAGGAACCCTGGAGATAATTGCCGGATCAACATCGTTTCCATCTAGCGTTGGAGAATAGGGGATACGAAACTGAACGCTTAGGGCTTGAAGGATATCACCCTCCATAGCAAGACCCTCTCGCACCAAGATCTCACCGATCCTCTTTCTGCCTTCTTTCTGTATTAGTAACGCCTCTTCAAGTGTCTCTTTAGATACAGTACCTTTCTCAACAAGTATCTCCCCAATAAGTCTCTTCAGCATCTCCCGCCCTGTCTTAGGGGCGAGGCCAAAATAACTTCCGCCTCGTCCCTTACTCGATCAACAGATTCAAGTTGTCCTTAATCTCGTTCTCCTTCAACCTATCGTATTCTTCCTTCGCCTTCTCGCTCTCCTCCTTTTTCTCCGATGTAATCTTCATCAGGTCTTCAGTGCTTCTGATGATGTGGGGAGTGATAAAGAGCATGAGGTTAATCTTTGTGCTTCCTTGAGAGAATGTCTTGAAGAACCACCCCAGGACAGGGATATCACCTAGGCAGGGAACTGATGAGCTCCCTTTTCTTAGGTCGTCTCTTATCAATCCGCCTATTACCACCATATCCCCATCTCCTACAACTACGGTAGTCTTTGCCTGCCTCTTCCTTGTATTAATGGCGCCAACCTCCACCTGTTCAATAAAAGTCTTGATCTCCAGAAATATCTTCAACTTTACCATTCCACCTTTACTGATCTGCGGGGTTATGCGGAGAGTAATGCCAAGGTCCTTATATTCAAAGGTCTTGGTAGTGGTGCCCACATCCGTTACCTGGGAAGTCTTGAGAAAGGGACGTTCCTCTCCTATGACTATCTCGGCCTCCTCATTATCCATGGTTAGCAAATGGGGTGTTGAGAGGATATTTATATCAGAATCAGTCTGAGAGGCTCGAATCAGTGCGCCCAGGTTCAAAAACTCCTGATCACCAAGGGTTATAACCCCTTTAATAACACCCATAAACAACCCTGTGGGGCTTGCAAGCGGATTGGCTCTCAACTGGTCAATAGCCCCGGTACCTTCTGTGCCGCTAGGAAGGTTTGTACCTCCGAACCATGTATAGTCCCCTGGCCTCGGTTCTTCAACACTCCTCCACTCTAGGCCTAACTGCTTTGACTTATCGAGAGAAATTTCTGCTATAAGAGCCTCAACCAGGACCTGTGTACGCGTAATGTCCAGCTTTTTTATTATCTCTTTCAGTATTGCATAATCCTGGGGAGATGCACTGATTATGAGTGAATTTGTAGGCTTATCAGCGGTTACCGTGACATCTTCTCCGAGTGCCGGGGCCTTTCCCTTTCCTCCTTTTCCCTTTGACGGCATCTTAGACAAAACGCCGGTCAGATCCTCTGCTGTGGCATTCTCCAGATAATACACATGTATTCTATCCTTGCCTCTTGGTGTTGGTTGATCCAACTTTTCTATCAGTTCCATGAAACTGGTGGTTTCCTGAGGGCTTGCCCGGACAATCAAAGAGTTTGTTCTCTCGTCCGGTATAATCTTTATGGGTCCACTAGCGCTAAGAGGTAACCCCTTCGCAGATTTCCGGCTATTTAGTTGACGTTTCCCTTTTGCATTAAATAATGAAAGCAATTCACCCGACAAGGTTTGAGCAGACGCATATTCCAAGGATACAACAGTTATCTTCTCAGCTGACCCAGGAACATCAATTTCCTTAATTATCCTTATGAGGCGGTGAACATTGGAAGACATATCAGTCAGGATAAGGGTGTTTGTGGCAGGGTATGCAACTACACTGCTGTTCTTTGAGATAAGCGGGGCAAAGAGTTTCTTGATCTCGTTTACGTCAGCGAACTCCAGGGGGACAAGCTGAGTAATAATTTTGTCCTCTTTTTCAACAGCAGTCAGTTCCCTTCCGGTCCTGGTCTCTACATCCCTATGCTTTGCCTCCTTTGAGGGAATAATCTTAATAACCCTTCCAGCGGGAACTGTGGTATAGCCGTTCACCTCTAAAACGGACTCAAAGACCCTATAAGCCTCATCTATCGTAATCTTTGTCGGTGATATGATGGTGACCTTCCCCTTAATCTTTTCGCCCACAACGAAGTTTTTGCCTGTAAGTTCACTTATGAACTTCACCATCACTTTAATGTCTACACCATCAAAATTCATGGTGACCATCTTGCCATTAGACACCTTCCGCCCATTTTCACCCTGCCCTATACTACAGAGCATAGGAGACAGAAAAATCCCCATTGTAAAAAATGCTATCATTATTTTTTTTGTTCTGTTAAACATGCATAAATCTCTCAACAAATATCAACCTCCTTACATCAACAGGTTCGCTCCCTGCCTTTTTTGCATTAACTTTGAACCTTGAACGATTATCTACTTTAAATTATGCAAATAATATCACAAAATGAAACGAACAACAAGGATTAGTCTTTTCAA
>Ga0209345_10005378_pt1 | contig 11903 bp, 12 predicted proteins | sample Cruoilmetagenom7_FD_187294 | JGI IMG/M metagenome (GOLD analysis project Ga0209345, IMG submission 187294) | Oil polluted marine microbial communities from Coal Oil Point, Santa Barbara, California, USA - Sample 7 (SPAdes) (version 2) | ecosystem: Environmental > Aquatic > Marine > Oil seeps ...
TGGATGCCCTAACAACTGCAATTTTTGCGCTGTGCCCGGGATAGCCGGCCGAAAACTCCGGATGAAGTCTCTGGCCGTGGTCGAAAAAGAACTGACATTTTTAGGCCGCTTCAGGTCAAGAAATCTCTTTGTTGTAGATGATAATTTTACCTTGAAGAAAGACCGTTCTCTGGAAATAATGGCGCTTTTTCGTAAGTTCGGTTTCCGCTGGATGGCCTTTTCAAATCTTTCCATCAGTGAAGACGAACATTATCTGCGTGTTATGGCAGACAGTGGCTGTGTTTCGCTGTTCATAGGGTTCGAATCACTCCACTTTCGAGAGCATCTGACAAAAAATCGCTCTTTTGAGACGCCCGAAGCAATGGCCCGCGCGGTGAAACGCATCCATAAACACAGTATCGGTATCCAGGGTTCATTCATCTTCGGGTTTGACAATGATTCTGCAGGCGTATTTCGCGAAACCGTCTCATTTGTCCAGGATACAGGAATCGAGCTGCCGCACTTATGCATCCTCACCCCCTTTCCCGGCACACCATTGTTTGATAAACTGGAAGAGGAAAACCGCATTATAAACAGGGACTGGTCTTGTTATGATATGAACCATGTAGTATTCAAACCCAAAAGCATGTCCACGGAAGAACTTCAGCAGGGCTATGCATGGGCCTTGAAATATACGGCTTCGCCAACTTCGATCATGGCCAGGATGAAAAAGAAGACTGCGGCCAGGGCCTATTTTCTAACAGCCAATTTTTCCCTGCACCGATCTCAGACCCGCCTTGCCCTTTCCCTGTGGAATCCGGAAGTTCAAAAAATGATGCAAGAGAACGATCTATGTCTCTGCTGACTCAAAGCGGCCTGATAATGACTGCCTATCTGGCGGCCGGCAGGGTTGGCGCCGTTGCCACATGCCTTTTTTTAGAGATTTCGCCGTGGGAGACTCTGATAATTGCCATGCTGATCGATCTGTTCCAAATACCGATTTATGGACTGGCGCTGGAGACCTCGAAAAGACATATGCTCCTGCCTGAACGTTTTCAGAAGTGGATAAAGAAAAAATCCGAGAAATTTAAGACTCGGATACAGGAAAAGAGATTTTGGCAAAGTGTGCTGCGGTATCAGCCCGTGGCACTGGTGGTGGTATCAATTGTCCCTTTTCGCGGTTTTGGCGTACTGTCGGCCTGCATCCTTGCCGTGATGCTGGGCTATGGACGTATCCATGGGACCATTCTGATTATGGCCGGCTCATTTATCGGGTCAGTTGTTTCGGTCGGGGCCATTTTTTTCCCGGGGAGATTTTTTGGTATACTTTAGTCAGAGGGTCCCGGAAGGGCATATGGTAAATGACCGGGCCCTGGCTCTTTTTTCCAGGGTGTCTTCATGGGCAGGCCCTGTGGCGGCACGTCGGGTGCAAAATATCCTTGGGTCCCGTCTGGGCCAGGGAATGAGGGCTCTCGATATAGGTACCGGCCCGGGCACTATCCCCCTGAACCTCAAAAGATCATACTCTGAGACTCATTTTATCGGTATTGATATTTCCCAGGGGATGATCCGAACGGCAAGAAGCCATGCTTCAAAAGCGGGACTTCCTCTGGCGCTTTCCGTGGGAGATGGGGAGTGTCTTCCATTCGGGTCTGGAAAAATAGACGGGGTAATTTCATTTTTCGCCATGCATCACATGGATCATCCTGAAAGATTTTTGCAGGAAATAGACCGGGTGCTGAAACCGGGTGGTCCGCTTTTGATAATCGACTTCCGCCGTGATATGCCCGGGTGGCTTTTTAAGATAGTCAACACATTGTGGCAGGCGGCCTTTTTGATCAGTGCAGGCAGGACAGGATTCGCAGATTCGGTCCGTTCCGCGTGGCGGCCTGACGAAATTGAATCCATTCTGAAGCAAACCCGCATTGACCGGTTCAAGGTTTATACGAACAGGATGGAATTGTGGGTGATGACATAAAAGAAGGTATGAGGTATAAGGTTTAAGGTGTAAGGTTCTAAGAGTCGAGAGGTCAGTAGTGAACGTCCTACATCGAACATCCAGCTTTAAACGTCGGATCTTGGCAAACTCCAGGAATCGGTCAGATGCTGTTTTCGCATCCTGTTTTATCAGGAACGCTTTGGTCGCAGTTATGGTTGGTCTTTTTTCCTTTATTCCTGCCAGTGTGTTGTGTGAATCGGAAAAAACAGAAACCATTCTGCGTCAGCTTTCCTCTGATGAAAGCCGGACGATCCTTGAACGTCTCAGTAATATGCGCAAGGATATCACCAAACTTCAGGCCAATTTCATTGAGGAGCGGTCCATCCCCTCACTTGCAGCATCTTTGAGGTATGAAGGCAGGATCTATTACAAGAAAGAATCCCTGTTTTTCATGGAATACGAAAACCCTTTTCATCATATCCTACAGGTCAAGGACAATGAGGCCCTGTTTTTCGTCGAGGGAAGCAAAACCGCTGATCTGGTGGATATTTCAGCTATCCAGGGAATTGCAGGGAAGGCGGAGATCTTTGCCATAGATCCCACAAGGTTTTCAGGAGAGGTTTTTGAAGATGAAGATGCCTATATCTTAAAGGAAAACAGGCAGGGCAGGGACGAAAAAGATCAAGGCCCAAGGTTGTCCGTTTATCTAAACAAGAAAAGTCTGCTGGTAAAAAAAATCCTGATGGCGGATGAATCAGGTGATATAACCGCTATCACTCTTTTGGAAGTCCAGACCAACGACGAAATTCCTCAATCAATATCATCATTCGAACTGCCCCAGGGAGTGAAGATAAACCGCCTGAATCAACCGTGATGAATAAGTGCCCGTAGTCTGGAACCAGTATATTGTACACATTTACGGTGAGTAGTGATGCGCATCTCCCTTTTTGCTAATTTCCAAGTCCCCTGCATCTAATTTTTTTTCCGCGTCCCTAAAACCAGTATAATCCGAACCCCAAACCACCCATTCCGAACTCTCCTTGACAAAAAAGAGAAGCATAAAATAAGATGTTTCTCAATCATTTTTGTCCAAAATATATGATGGATGTTGCCGGAGCATTTTAGAAATATTATACAAAATGATGTTCTGTTCTTAAAGGGCCTTGGAGTGATGGAGTAATGGAGTAATGGAAAAATAACCGCCCCCAAAACTCCAACACTCCAGCTAATTCATTTCGTATTTCAAGCATAACCATATGGAATTTAAAGATAAAATAGTAATCATTACCGGCGGAACAAAGGGCCTCGGAAAGGCAATTGCGCTCGCTTTTGCCCGTGAAGGAGCCTGTGTTGCCGCGAATTATTCATCCGATGAAAAAAGTGCGTCAGCAGCAGAGAAAGAATTGAAAGATCTGACTGACAACTTTTTGATATTACAGGCTGATATTTCTGTCCAGGCTGACGCCGAAAAAATGATTAACCATGTGATTGATGCGTGGGGGCATGTGGATATCCTTGTCAATAATGCCGGCATTATCAGAGACAAAATGCTCATGTTCCTGAACGAGGATGACTGGGACAAGGTTCTGAATGTCAACCTCAAGGGAACCTACCTCTGCTCCAGGCTGGTCATAAAATCCATGATCGCGCGCAGGTTTGGCCGCATTATTAATATGACATCACCCAGCGCACTTACAGGAAGGGCGAGCCAGACAAATTATTCCGCTTCCAAAGGGGGGATTATTTCCTTTGGTAAATCCCTTTCCAAAGAGGTCGCCCGTCTGGGGATTACAGTGAATGCCATCTGCCCGGGCGTGATTTCAACCCCCATGACCGAAGGTCTGGAGCAGAAAATAAAAGCTGATTTATTAAACCTGATTCCTGCGGGCAAATTCGGAAGTCCCGAAGACATTGCCCAGGCCGTTCTCTTCCTGGCCTCTGAAAAGGCAGGGTATATTACCGGTCAGGTTCTGACGGTTGATGGCGGTCTGACATAAGGAACACGGAGCTTGATCCCATGAAATGGTTTGAAGTAGAGGATTCGGTTCGTTTTAACGAAGTAGATGAATGGGGCATTGTCTGGTACGGAAATTACATGGCATGGTTTGAGGTCGGACGAATGGCTCTGCTGCGGCAGTTTGATCTTCTCCCGAAAAACATGGTTGAACTGGGTTATATTGCACCGGTAATCAATTTAAAGTGCGATTTCAAGCAGTCGGCTTCATCCGGGGAGCGAATCATTATCAGAGTGACTGTAGAAAAACCGGAAATTGCTGCTTTGATATTTAAATTTGAAATACTGCGTGAAGAAGATAGAACCCTTCTCGCCCGGGGTGAGACGACTCAGGTGCTTATGAAAACAAACAGGAAAATGATCTATTTCCTGAAGGGTGAGCTTAAAGAGCGCATTATGGAATTAGTGGATTATTGCCGGCAAGAATAAGCCATTCTAAATGGACCATATAGATGGAAGTAAGGACCTTCAAACGGGTTGCCATAACGGGTCTTGGAACAATAACCTCTATTGGCAAATCCGTATCTGAATTCAAACAAGGCCTTTTCAGCGGGAAATGCGGGATCGGACCGGTTTCCCTGTTTGATATCAGCGGATTTTCCTGTCGGAAAGCGGCACAGATTAAAAACTGGGATGTCGAGTCCTTCCTTGAACCGCGAGAAGCCAGAAGGGTGTCAAGGTGTGATGCCCTTGGCCTGATGGCCGCCGGTGAGGCCCTGGCTGATTCCGGTCTCAATCTTGACCAATGTGATCGAAGCAACATCGGTGTTATTATGGGAGGCGGCGCCGGGGGTATGCTCTCGTGGGAGGAATACCGCCGTGCCGCATGGTCCGGAAAGACCCGGCCCAGGCCATCCCTGCTCCTTCCCATGGCGCAGTGTTCCGTAACCGACCTTATCGCCAAACAGTACAGGGTAACCGGAACCCGGTCCACGGTTTCGACTGCATGCTCATCCAGCGCCACATCCATCGGCTATGGATTTGATCTTATCCGCTCCGGTGTGCACAACATTGTCATCGCGGGAGGGAGTGAGGCTCTTTCAGAATTGACCTTTGCCGGTTTCAACTCTTTGAGGCAGATTGACCCTGAATATTGCCGCCCTTTTGACAAAAACAGGAAGGGGCTCTCTTTAGGTGAAGGTGCGGCAGTATTTGTGCTTGAAGATTATGAACATGCCGAGCAACGGAGAGCCAAGATATATGCCGAAGTGCTGAGCTATGCCATTAACTCCGATGCTTACCACATGACCTCTCCGCATCCCAATGCAACGGGCATGCGTAAAGTAATGACCACTGCACTTGAAAGAGCAAATATCGGTGTAGACGAAGTTGACTACATCAACACCCATGGCACCGGCACAAAGATAAATGATCGAACAGAGACCCTGGCCGTTAAAGAGGCGTTCGGACAGGAGCGCAGCGGTCAGCTTTCCCTCAGTTCGGTTAAATCCATGGTTGGTCATTGCCTCGGGGCATCAGGAGCCATTGAAGCGGCAGCGACGGTTCTGGCAATTATTAATCAGCTCGTTCCCCCAACTATCCACTTGGATACGCCCGACAATGAATGTGACCTGGACTATACTCCGAACCATTCCAGACCGCGGGATATTCGCATTGCCCTCAGCAATTCCTTTGCCTTCGGAGGCAACAATACATGTCTTGTTTTTGCAAAGGCAGGCAAATATGCGGGCTTGTAAAAAGAGACCCCTCTGACTGACCCGGTTTCAAGGCGCTAAACTGCTACGGTAAATTGAATATGACGGACATTACAATCACAGGCATCGGTATTGTCAGCGCCCTGGGAATCGGGCGGGAAGCATTCTGGAAAAACTGCAGGAATGCAATGTCAGGGATTAAAAAAATCAACGCCTTCGATACAAGCTCCCTGAGATCAAATGTTGCCGCGTATGTTGAGGACTTCGAGCCCAAACAATTCATATCACCCAGGGTCTATCGGCGCATGAGCCGGATCTCACAGATGGCCGTGGCATCCAGCATAGAGGCTATAACGGACAGCGGCATTGATCTAAAAAGCGTGAACAGAGACAGGATTGCCGTCATCATGGGTACGGCCTACGGCAGCAGTTCCCATGTGGAAGAATTCTATGTGAGCTTGCTCAAGGACGGGCCGCGCGGTGCCCAACCGTTTTTTTTCCCTGAGACCGTCCCCAATGCACTGGCAAGCCATATTGCCATGTTTCACGGAATCACCGGCCCGAACACAACCTTTTGCCAAAACGAAATCTCTGCTGAGACTGCTGTTCTGTATGCCCGGACCCTCCTGCTTACGAACCAGGCAGACGTTGTCCTTGTGGGAGGAGCAGATGAGTTAACGGAAATCCTCTATTCCTGCTATAACGTTTTTCTCAACAGAGCAAAAGCAAAAGATGGTGAACCGGTGAGGCCGAGATCAGGTGACGGGCTTGTCCTTGGGGAGGGTGCAGGGATGCTTGTTATGGAGCGACAGAGTTTTGCGCTCGACAGAGGTGCAGCGATTTACGGGACCCTTAAGTCCGGGGTCGTTTCTGGAGGCACGGCACCCGTCGGGCACTATGAAACCGAAGGGAAACAAATGGCGCGTGCCATGACGCTCGCTGCCGAACAGGCCGATGTTGAACCTGAAGAGATTGATCATATCAGCGTTTCTGCCAATTTTTCCGGCGAACTGGACCGAATGGAGTTTCATCAGCTTTCCAGTTTTTTTGAAAACCGAAAGACGGAACTGATGGTCACGCCTCTTAAATATCTCATAGGGGATTTCGGGGGAGCCGGGATTTTGCGGGCAGCAGCCATTCTTCTCAGCCTGCGCCATCAGGTGCCTCTCCCCGCAGTAAAGGCGGATTCCCTGCTGGGTGAGTCTCAGTATCCCTTACTGTGGCATACCCTTCAGGAAGGCAGCCCGCAAACGGCGCTTATGACCAGCAGCACCTTTGGCGGCGGAAGCACAAGCATGATTTTTGTCAGGGAGTAGAAATGAAGGTTCTGCTTATCTCTCCAAATATTGAGTCTCTCCCTGATCCTGTGTTTCCCATCGGCCTGGCATACATTGCCGCCGCCCTGAAAGCGAACCATACACCTTACCAGATTCTGGACCTGTGCTTTGAAGAGGATTATGCAACGGCCGTTTCCAATGCTGTCAGTTCCTTTCAGCCTGACGTCATCGGACTGTCTTTGAGAAATGTCGACAATGTCAGCTTTCCGAATTATGTGTCATACTTGGCCTTTTATCGCAGGGTCGTTCAGATTGTCAAAAAGCGCAGCAGCGCGGTCGTTGTCATTGGAGGGAGCGGTTTTGATCTGCTGCCCGTTGAAATTCTTGAGTATCTGGATGCTGATCTGGGGGTTGTCGGAGAGGGGGAAGTTTCATTTGTAAAACTCGTTAACCGGCTGGAAAAGGAAAGTTTTCAGACTCTGGAATCAAAAATTCTGGATAACCGACTGGAAGTGATCAACAATTTAGACGACCTGCCGTTCCCGGATCGCTCCGCCTTTGATAATAAGGCGTATCTCAAGCTGGGCGGGATGGGCAATATACAGACAAAAAGGGGTTGCCCGTTCAATTGTATCTACTGCACATACCCTGTTATTCAGGGGAAAAAAGTAAGAGTGAGAAGCCCAAAACACGTTTGCAGCGAAATTGAAGGCCTCCTTGAAGATGGCGTGAGCAATATCTTCATTGTTGATAATGAATTCAACTATCCTGTTGAACACGCCCAGTCTGTCTGTCGCGAGATAATACACAAGAAACTGTCCATCAAGTGGAGTTGTTATTGTCACCCGGGATTTATCACTCGCAAACTTGTTGATTTAATGCTCGAATCGGGTTGTACCGGGATGGAGTTTGGAAGTGATGCCGCAAATGATGCAATGCTTGTTAACATGGGCAAAAACTTCTCGACCAATGATCTCAGAAAGGCCTCGGATATCTGCCGGCAGTCAGGCATGCCATTTTGCCATTCGCTTCTCATTGGGGGGCCGGGAGAAACAATGGAGACGGTTAAACAGACCTTTAACGCAATCCAGGACATGGCACCCACAGCCGTAATCTGTATGGTCGGCATCAGGGTATTCCCGGAAACAAAACTTTATCATTCATCCATAGAAGAGGGCGTCATCGACCCTGATCAAGATTTTCTGAAACCGGCTTTTTACATATCGCCTGCAGTAGAAAATGAAATCTTGCTTTTTGTAGAAACTTTTTCAAAAGAGAACCCGACCTGGATTTTCCCCGGCCTCAATATTAATATGAGCAGGGAGCTGCAAAAGAAGCTGCGTCGCTTTGGGATCAAGGGACCGCTTTGGGAATATATGAAAGAGGGTGCCAGATTCAAGAAAGTGAATAAACTCTAAAAATGTTTACATAATCACATGAATAAAAAACAAAACAATAACCAGAGAAAAGCCCTTTTGTCCGGAAACGAGGCTATTGCCAGGGGAGCCTACGAGGCGGGCGTTAAGGTCGCTACCGGCTATCCCGGCACGCCTAGCACGGAAATCCTTGAAACACTTGTGCGGCATGAAGATGTATATGTGGAGTGGTCCACCAATGAAAAGGTGGCCTTTGAGGTAGCATATGGCGCAGCGGTTTCAGGTGGAAGAGCACTTGTTGCCATGAAACATGTGGGCGTAAATGTTGCTGCGGATCCTTTGTTCGCCGCCTCTTACACCGGTATCAGAGGCGGGCTGGTAATTGTTACGGCAGATGATCCTGAGATGTACAGCTCGCAGAATGAACAGGACAACAGAAACTACGCCAAATTTGCAAAAATACCCATGTTTGAACCCTCTGACAGTCAGGAGGCAAAGGATTTTGTAAAACTGGCATTTGAAATAAGCGAGGCATTTGACACCCCGGTATTTTTGAGAACCACCACAAGACTTTCCCATTCAAAATCAGTTGTTGAACTTTCACATCCGGAAGAGCATGCCTTTGGGAAAACCTTGGCGAAAGAACCCCGGAAGTTTGTCTTGCTTCCTCGCTATTCCCGTATCAGACATCCTCTGGTTGAGGAGCGGATAGAGAGGCTGTCAGACTTTGCAGATGTCTTTGATAAGAACGAAATGGATATTAATGACACTTCTTTCGGTATTATCACCAGCGGTGTCTGCTACCACTACGCAAAGGAAAGTTTCCCTGACTATTCCTTTCTGAAGCTTTCGATGGTGTACCCGCTGCCGGAGAAAAAAATCAGGGAGTTTGCTGAGAGAGTTAAAAAGGTCTATGTGTTTGAAGAGCTTGACCCGTTTTTTGAAGAACAGATAAAGGCCCTTGGAATAGATGTCACAGGAAAGGATATTTTCCCCCGATGCGGCGAGTTCAGTCCGGCCATTGCTGAAGAAAAAATAAAGGGTGTTGCTGAAATCAAAGGCAACAGCTTCTCTGACCAACTGCCGCCCCGCCCTCCGAATATGTGTCCGGGATGTCCCTACCGTCCTGTCTTTTACACCCTGAAAAAGCTTGGTTTGTTTGTTGCAGGCGATATCGGGTGCTATACGCTGGGGGCACTTGCACCTCTTGAGGCCATCGATTCAACCACCTGCATGGGCGCCAGCATTGGATATGCCATGGGCATAGAAAAGCTTTTCGGGACGGATGCCGCAGGTAAGGCAGTGGCCATTATCGGAGATTCGACGTTCCTCCATTCGGGCATTCCGGCTGTCCTTAATATGGTATACAATAAAGGGGCCTGCACGGTTATTGTTCTCGATAACCGGACAATCGCCATGACAGGCCGGCAGGACCACCCGGGCACCGGCTTTACACTGAGAGGCGATAAGACAAAGGGTGTTGACTACGGATTATTGTGCAGGTCTCTGGGTGTTGATCACGTTGTCACGGTTAACCCATTTGATATGGTGCACCTTGAAACTGTTGTCAAGAAGGAAACCAGTAGGCTGGAGCCTTCCGTGATTATTTCACAGGCCCCATGCGTTTTACACAGAAGAGTTGTTAAAACCCCGGTACCGCAGCGCGTGGTCAGTGGGGAAAAGTGTACGGGCTGCGGTGAATGCCTTAAGCTTATCTGCCCCGCCATTGAATGGCAAAGAAATGAAAATGGCAAAAAAGCTTTTATCAATAAGGCCTTGTGTTCCGGTTGCAGTGTCTGCGAGCAGGTCTGCAAAGAGGGTGCAATAACAACGGCAAATGAGCAAAATGGATAAGGTCACAAATATCATAATGGTTGGCGTGGGCGGACAGGGGGTGATCCTTGCAAGTGAGATCGTGGCGGAGGTCATGATGCGTGCAGGATTTGACGTGAAGAAAAGTGAAGTCCACGGCATGGCCCAGCGCGGGGGTATGGTTAACAGCCACGTACGTTTCGGCCAAAAGGTATATTCCCCGGTTATCAAGAAGGGAGAAGCCGATATCCTGTTGTCATTTGAACAACTTGAAACCCTGCGCTGCCTTGACTATCTTACCCGTGATCCGGTTATCCTGTTGACCAGCCAGAAGATATCGCCACCATCTGTCACTACCGGAAGTGCGGTGTACCCTTCTGATATCCCTGCGCAGCTGAGAGAGAAATATCCTCGATTAGAACTTGTCGATGTCCTGTCCATCGCCAGTAAGGCAGGCAATATCAAGGCATTAAATATTGCGTTTCTGGGTGCCCTTTCAAAATATTTCAGCCTCCAGGAGGACCTGTGGAAAGACGCCATTTCATTGTTCGTTCCACCGAATGACCTGGAGGTAAACCTCCGGGCTTTTACAATGGGCAGGCAGTGCAGTAAACCCTAACATCAAAGCCGGTTCCGAATTTGAGGGTTTCTTGAATGCAATCTTTTGATGCGGAACCGCTAATCACGCCTTTTGTCCCACAGATATGGATAAAAAACTTTTATAAATTTATCCACCACCCTCACCTTGAGGCCAAGCCCGTTCAGTATTTTATCAACAATCGACAGAACCATAAGCACGGGGGCCATATGTGTTGCAAGGGTTATGACAAAAAAACTAACGTTAAGCGCCCTTACAGATGCAAAATTGTTTTTTATAATTAACGGCAGGAGCAGGTATTCGATCAAGAAAAACAGGGTTGCCGGCACAATGAATAAAGTGGCAAAAGCCAACGATAGACGATAGGTGATAGTGTTGTCGCCGAAAAAATCATGTGCTCTGCCTGGCAAATAAGTATAGGGTTTGTTCGAAGAAACCCCTTCAATTAACCATTTTATTATCAGAAAATACTCCAGATATGCTCCGATTGCCATTCCGTCGCTTACCGCTTTGAAATGGCTTGTGTAACTATTATAGATTGCCCCTATGGTTACAGACCTGATCCGAACACCCATGTCTCCCGCCTTGATCAGTATCTCGGCTTCGGTAACATAGCCTTCTGTCACTAAACGGAGCTTTTTTATCAATCCCAGCGGATATAATCTGAATCCACACTGCGTATCTTCAATAAACTGGTTTGCGGCAAGGGAGATATAGAACCTTGCAACCTGCATTGCATTATATCTCGCACGCGGCATATTTGCTTCGGTAAAAGTTCTGGAACCTGTTATAAGATCATTCGGATGCTTTTCATATTCCCGGATAAACCGGGGCAGATCTTCGGTGTCGTGCTGGCAGTCAGCATCAATAGTTATCGCAGCATCAAAACCCCTTTCAATCGCCATGCGGAACAGGACCTTCAGGGCATGTCCTTTGCCGCGGTTTTCGTTCATTCTTATTACTTCAGCGCCTGCTTCTGAAGCATTTCTTGCCGTGTTGTCTGTTGAACCGTCATCTGCCACGATCACCAGGGGAACATATTTCAGCGCTCCCCTGATAACATTGGCAATTGTCTTCTCTGCATTGTAAGCAGGAATTACAACGCATATGTTAAATAATTTGCCTCTGTCCATATCTCTCAATGTGTGTCATTATCAGGAGTTTTGTCGCCTCAGCTTTAGAATTGTACACTTTCGTGCAAATTATTCAAAATAATTTTAACTGGGGTATGCACTTAACTCAAGTGGCTACTA
>Ga0209345_10005379_pt1 | contig 11901 bp, 6 predicted proteins | sample Cruoilmetagenom7_FD_187294 | JGI IMG/M metagenome (GOLD analysis project Ga0209345, IMG submission 187294) | Oil polluted marine microbial communities from Coal Oil Point, Santa Barbara, California, USA - Sample 7 (SPAdes) (version 2) | ecosystem: Environmental > Aquatic > Marine > Oil seeps ...
CCCATGCCTGAGGACCCCGGAGATCAGTTTGGCATAATTCCAGAATTCGCTGTTAAACTGGTGGGATAATCCTCCCATGGTCACCTTGTAACCATATTTATCCACATACTGAAAGTCGTAGCGCTTGGCTCCATCTTTTCCCTTGATTTTCAAGATTTGCCCTTTGGTAACTTTCGAGGGTATCGGGAAAGTATCTTCCTCTTTCCGACCGGTAAAGATCTCGTAAGGCTTTCCGTCCAGTAAGCCGATAAATGCAATCCAGTCTTCTTCGTTATTCTTAAACCTCAGAATCTCTGCATCCAGTTCAGCAGGACGCTTAATGGGAAATTCTGTCTCTTCCTCCTTTTTGTCATTGGCCACCAGTACTCCGGTCCTGGAACCATCCCTGTATACAGTGACTCCCTTGCACCCACTCTCCCAGGCTTTCACATAGAGATCACCTACCAGTTCCTCCTTCACATCTGAAGGCAGGTTAATGGTAACACTGATGGAGTGATCCACCCATTTCTGAATGGCTCCCTGCATCTTTACCTTCTTCATCCAGTCCACATCGTTGGAGGTGGCTTTGTGATAGGGACTCTGCTTCACCAGCTCCTCCACATCACGGTCGCTGAAGTTTTTTACCTCTTCGGGATCCATCCCGTTTACCTTTAGCCAGGCGAGGAAGTTGTGATGAAACACATTGTACTCCTCCCAGCTGTCGCCCACTTCGTCCACAAAAGTCACCTCGGCATCCTTGTCGTTGGGATTTACCTTCCTGCGGCGCTTATATGCCGGCAGAAACACCGGTTCGATTCCCGAGGTGGTCTGGGTCATCAGGCTGGTGGTTCCTGTGGGGGCGATAGTCAGCAAAGAGATATTTCTTCTTCCATGCTTCTTCATCTCCTCCAGAAGTTCAGGATCTTCCTTTCCCAACCTGCTTACAAAGGGATTATCTTTCTCTTTTTTGTAATTGTAAACCTCAAATGGTCCCCTCTCCCTGGCCATATTTACTGAGGAACGGTAGGCTTCCAGGGCGATGGTCTTATGTACTTCCACGGAGAAGTCTATGGCGTTCTCGCTTCCGTACTGCAGTCCCAGTCCGGCCAGCATATCTCCTTCAGCAGTAATCCCAACACCTGTCCTTCTGCCTTCCAGTGCTTTTTTCTTGATATTCTCCCAGAGGTTGATCTCCACTCGTTTGATCTCCTTATCCTCCGGATCTTTATAAATCTTGGTGAGGATGGCCTCCACCTTCTCCAGTTCCAGATCTATGATATCGTCCATGATGCGCTGGGCCAGACCCACATGTTTGCGAAACTTTTCCCAGTTGAACCTGGCTTCAGCGGTAAAAGGCTCTTCCACATAGCTGTACAGATTAATGGCCAGCAGGCGGCAACTATCGTAGGGACAGAGGGGAATCTCACCACAAGGATTGGTGGAGACGGTCTTAAAACCCTCGTCGGAGTAACTGTCGGCTACCGATTCACGGGTTACGGTGTCCCAGAAAAGGATCCCTGGTTCGGCCGATTTCCACGCATTGTGCACAATCTTTCCCCAGAGCGTCCTGGCATCGATCTTATTCACGTGGGTGGGTTCATCGGAATCTATGGGGTATTGTTGGGTATAGGTGCTTCCTTCTACCACAGCTTTCATAAATTCATCATTAATCTTTACCGAAACATTGGCCCCGGTCACCTTGCCCGATTCCATCTTTGCATCAATAAAATGCTCCGCATCCGGGTGTTTCACCGAAATACTGAGCATCAGGGCACCTCTTCTGCCATCCTGTGCCACTTCCCTCGTGGAGTTCGAATAACGCTCCATAAAGGGCACCACGCCGGTGGAGGAGAGGGCGCTGTTCAGAACGGGACTGCCGGAGGGACGAATGTGTGACAAATCATGGCCCACTCCGCCGCGTCTTTTCATCAGCTGTACCTGCTCCTGATCAATTTTCATGATCCCGCCATAAGAATCGGCGTTTCCGTCATGCCCGATCACAAAACAGTTGGAGAGACTGGCAATTTGAAAATTATTCCCAATACCGGTCATGGGGGAACCCTGGGGAACAATGTATTTAAATCCCTGCATCAGCTCGAAGAGCTCCTTTTCTGATAAGGGATTGGGGTAGCGTTTCTCGATGCGGCCAATTTCCGAGGCCAGCCGCCTGTGCATATCATCCGGGGTACGCTCATATAGCAGTCCCTGGGAATCTTTCAGAGCATATTTATTCACCCATACGCGGGCAGCAAGTTCATCCCCCTCAAAATATTCCAGAGATGCTTTGAAGGCTTCATCAAAACCATAAGTCTGTTTGAGTTTTGCTCTCTCAGCTTTCTCTGCGTCCTTTTTACCTTTGAGCGCTTGATCAACAAACATCAGGTTCTTTTGTGGTACTGCCTTTTCTGCCATTCTCTTCTACAATTTTTGAACTTCAGGGTGCGTGCCTACTTAAACACACAAATTAGTCAATGGGTTTGCGCTTATCAATCCATAGTTATTAAAAGCTATTAACAAGCGCCTAATCTGTTCAGAATCTGATTGTTACAAAATCAGCTCTCAAAAATTGAGAGAAAAAATCCCCCTTCTCACGATAAAAAATCATCTGATTCTTTTACAATACAGGTTATGAAAACGGGGTCCTAAACTGATACAGATTCGGGGAATGAAATTAAGAAGAAATCAAGAGCGGTAGGGTTGTTTTCATTTCCATTTATCAACAAGAAATTAACGCTCAGGCTAACTCCATGAATGGCAGACAGATGAAGAAAATGTTAAAAAATCAGCCGCTGAAATCCCTTTATTTATTTGATTTAGTGCTACTTACGAACATTTTCAAAAATAGCGCCCTTAGCGCAATCCCACTGTTCATGCGGGATTGGTAACTACCAAACTTCCCTGAAAAAAAATGGTTCCCGGGTGTAAAAAAAAGAGGCGCTCCAAAAAAAAGAGGCCGTCTCATCCTGCATGATGAAACAGCCTCCCATTTTTATGTATTAACGATAAATCTTAGAAGAAGTAACGTGCTCCGATCTGCAGATACCAGCACTGAGTGTAACTATGATAAGTAGAATAGGATTCTGTCAGGAAATTACCGTCATCATCCGTAACCATAGAATAGCTTGGTACATTGCTTGCATCTCTGCCTTCATAGGTTAAAATCTGGCCGTTGTTTGCATCAAACATATTCTTACTTACACCCCATTCACTGTTTATCAGATTACCGAAGTTCAAGAAGTCCAGGGTGAGCTGCAAAGTATGCTTGGTGCCACCTGCATTTATGCTGAAGTTTTGTGCTACACGCAGATCAAAGCTATGCACCCAGGGAGCTCTTGCAGAATATGCCTCGGCGTACTCCCCTTTATGCTTGCTCAGATAATTGTCCTGTTCCATAAATGCGAAGAAGGCATTTTCGTCTGCAGCACTTACAAACTGTATATCACCCTTTTCCTCGGGTATGTAGATCAAATCCGTTCCGTAACCATCGCCATTCATATCATTTGTATAGGTAAAGCTATAACCGCCGGCTGAATAACCAGAATAGAATAGATTAACCGAAGTTGACATATGATCGTTAGCATAAGGAATGGTGTAAGAAACCGAAGCAATCGCTTTGCTTGGAATCACATATTGCGAACGCTGTACCCAAGGCATATGCGGACCATTCACCTGAATCTGGCCGTTGTATGCAGACCATGCCGCACTACCGGGCATACCTGATACCTCTTTTGACTCAGTGCGAGTATAAGCCGCCATTATATTCAGGTTTTTAACAGGCTCTGCTGTAACAGTAATGTTTCCAATTGCTCCCCATCCTTCACCGTTATTGGCCAGCACGTATGCATTTCTCTCCGCATATTCTATCAGGTCGTCATCCGGATAAATATATCTGTCATCATCTCCACTGAACTTCTCCCAGCTGGCATCGGTTTCTTTCAGGTTGTAGTTTTTCAGCATTACACCATTAATACTGTTTGTGTACATACCTTCCAGTGTAACTGTCATTGGAAATGAAACCGCAAGATTATAATCTACAGCCAGTGAAGTTTTCCAAACCTGAGGCATTTTAAATTCGGGGTCAACCGCATTCACATCACGTGGTAATACACCATCTTCAGGAGTTATTGTATTGGGCAGGCCCAAACTACTAATCATTTCATCCACATCGGTCATCATTGGACCGGCCAGACCTGCTAAAGCAGGATCAACAGAGCTAATAGTCCAATCTTCATTGTACCTGGTAACAGCATTATAACTACCCTGTACCATGCCTGCATTGGTTGGCATATTGGTGAAGAAAACCAGTGGTAGCCTTCCTGCAAAAATACCTGTACCTCCGCGAAGCTTCAAAGACTGATCACCCATAACGTCCCATGTGAAACCAACTCTTGGTGAAAACTGAACATTTGCATCTGGCCATTCGCCGGTATTAATATTAGTACCACCATAATCCAGAGCAAGGATTGCATTGTTCGTGATAAGGTTATCTGCATATTTCAAATAATCGGCTCGTACACCAAAAGTTAATTTGAAATCAGAGTTAAGGTTCCACTCATCCTGAACATAAAGGCCAAACTGGTTAAAAGCAACTTCCGCAGACGGATTTGTTTCTCCATCGTAGCCATAAGTCAAGGCAAAATCTCTTGGTGCTGCTTGATTTAAGAAGTCATCAATATTGGCATAACGATAATATCCCGTACCATTACGCATATAGGAGTTGTTTGCCATTTGATATTCAAAACTTACTCCTGCTGTTATTTTATGATTGTCTTGATAATAGGTTACATTGTCAATGATATTGACAATATTGTTATTTACACCGTTGTTCCACGTGAACAATTCATAACCTGCAGATATATAGGGCTCAACTGCTTGAGGTACACCAGTCCCGTCATCATACATGATGTCAATAAAGGGGAAGGGTTCAGAATTGGATCCACGGATATCATTAATTTTTGAATAGGTGGCCAGGAACTGATTTGAAAGCTTATCTGAAATCCGGCTGTTTAAATCCAGAGCATAGGAATTAACAATGTTATCCATTGAATAAATGGAATTCGAGAAGGCCATGGAGTATTGAGAAATCCTATCCATTGCCCTGTTACGGTAACCGGCATTATTTGAATTGCCGTTTGTGGGACGCCATGACTGATTCTTGGTATAATTATACCGAAAACTCAATTTGTTGTTGTCATTGATATTCCAGTCAATACGGGCCAAAAGCTTCTTGTTGCTTTCATCTGCGGGGTAATCACTGTAGGAGCCAGCATCATATCCATAGTTATCCATTAAATGATCTTTAACCAGGTCCATATCCGAAGTGCTGGCACGTGAAAGCATCAGGTCGGAATTGGCAACGCCGTCTTCCGAGGGCCTCCAGGTTACGACTTGTCCCGGTTCTTTTTCCAGTTCTCCGCTAACGAAAAAGAACAATTTATTTTTTATGATAGGCCCGCCCAGGCTTACACCGTAAACATTTCTTGATTCTTCATCACGTTCACCGAAATCAACATCTCCGATTTTATTACCCCGTAACTTTTCGTTGGTTAAATAAGTATAGGCTGAACCGTGAAATGTATTGGTTCCCGATTTGGTAATTGCATTGATACCGCCTCCAATAAAATTTGTCTGGCGCACATCAAATGGGGCAATTACTACCTGAATTTCTTCAATCGCATCTAAAGAGATAGGGGTCCCACCGCCAGGAAGGCTGGAACTCAAGCCAAAGTTGTTGTTGAAATTGGCACCATCCACTGTGAAGTTAGTAGAACGGCCATCACCTCCAGCAAAGCCCATGCCATTTGCATAGGGCGAAATCTTGGCAATGTCTGCAATGCTCCTGTTAACAGAAGGCATTGAGTTTATCTCATCGTTGGAAATATTGGTTGTTGCCCCGGTCTTGCTGGTGCTGAATTTCGAACGTCTATAACCTGTAACCACTACTTCTTCAACAGCAACAGCACTTTGTTTGATCTTCGCATTTAGAATAAATGATTCACCTAAAAGCAAAGTAATATCGGTATTCGAAGAGGTTGAGTAGCCCACATATGATACCGTAACAGAGTATGGCCCACCGGGTCGCATACCTTGCAAATTGAAGCGGCCTTCGTCATTGGTAACCGTTCCGTATTGTGTTCCCGAAGGTCCATGAACAGCTACTACAGTAGCCCCAGGAAGTTTTTCGCCTGTCTCTGATGCAACTGTACCATTCATACCTGAAGTGGTAATCTGCGAATAAACAGGAAATGCTACAAAGCAAAAAACGAGAAATGTAAGTATTAACTTTTGCGTCTTTTTCATAGAGTTTTTTGGTTTTAATATGGAATGTGAATTTATATGAATAGCTATATAATCTTAATAAAAAGTGCTAAGCTTAAGCTATGATTTTCCTTAGGTCGTTTGGTTCCGTGAAAATAGAAAGAAATCGCACCACCAAACGATACTTTATAACAGATTCGTTTCGGATTTTATACACACTTTTCAAGAATGGCCGAAGTTGCTCCAACCCGCTTAGATACGAAGTTTGCGGCGATTTGAGAGGTGGTTTTCAACAGCTGCGGATTTTCCAATTGTTGACGAATGGTGAATAACAATTCGGCTTCTGTTCCGATGGGGAAGGCTCCCCCCAGCGAGCTCAGTTCCACTGCTTCAGAAAATTTGCCATATTCAGGTCCGAAGATTACAGGCAGGCCATAGGTAGCCGCCTCTAAAATATTGTGAATCCCCTTCCCGAAACCACCCCCGATATAAGCCAGGGTTCCATACCTGTAAATAGAGGAGAGCATGCCTATGGTGTTCACCAGGATCACCCTGGTTCCTTGGGGAATTTCCTCTTCCAGCTCTGTATAGAGCACACTCCCCGGAAAACGATCTTGCAGACTGCGAATATGGCTCTCTGATAATTCATGGGGTGCGATGATCCACCTTGTTTTGTCGCTTAGTTCCCCGAATGCCTTAGCCAGGAGCTGTTCATCCTTTTCCCAGGTGCTGCCCGCTACGATCACCTGCTTATCCTTTGCAAAACTCTCCAGTGCCGGGTGTTTGAAAGGATCTTTTGGCAATTCATGCACCCGGTCGAAACGGGTGTCCCCGGCCACCGTGACCTGCTGCAGTCCGATGCCGGAAAGCAGCTCCAGGGAGTCCTTGTTCTGCACAAAAATGTGGGTGAAAAGCGTCAGGAATTTCCGGTACCACCTTCCATACCATCTGAAGAAGAGCTGAGTGGAACGAAAGTTTCCGGAAGCCAGGTAAAGTGGAACTTCCTGCTTTCGCATACGCTTCAGAAAGTGAAACCAGAACTCATATTTAATAAAAATGGCCATCTCCAGGTGTAAGAGATCCAGCATTTTTTTAGCATTCCGCCGGGTATCCAGGGGCAGGTACATGACGTAATCGGCCCCGGCATAATCTTTTCGTTTTTCATAGCCCGACGGGGAGAAAAAAGTGAGCAGGATTTTATTAGTTGGACGCCTCTTCCGGATCTCCTCGATGACCGGCCGTCCCTGCTCAAACTCTCCCAGCGAAGCACAGTGGAACCAGATCACCTGCTGCTCTCCATCCAGGGCCTCCTTCAATTTATCATACCATTGCTTCCTGCCCTGTATCCACAATTTCGCCTTCCGGTTCCAGAGGGAAATGAGCAATGCTATGAGCCAGTAAATCCGGATACCTATATTATAAAGTAGAGTCATGGGTCTTGCTTATGCCTGTTTTCTTGTATAAAGGCTCACCAGCCAGACGGCAAGGAAAGCCACCACCCAGGAGACAAAGCGGACGCTGATTACCGCATCGAGCGTGCTTAGCTCAGACCATACTACGGTGCATACAAAGCCGGTTAGCAGTCCGGCGATGGTCCCCTGCCAGGTCACCTTCTTCCAGGTAAGCATAAGCAGTATCAGGGGCCCGAAGGAGGATCCCAGTCCGGCCCAGGCATAGGAGACCATGGAAAAGATCAGTTTGTCGGAGGTCAGGGCTATCATAAAGCCTATGAGCCCAACCACAATGGTAATCCAGCGGCTTCCTTTCAATAAAGCCCTGTCGCCCACATCCCATCCCAGGGTCCGGTGGAAGAGGTCCTCAATGATGGAGGAGCTGATGACCAGGAGCTGGCTGTCCGCCGTGGACATCATGGCCGCAATGGCACCACTAACAAAGATACCTGCCAGCCAGGCCGGTAAAAGCTCGTTGGCCAGGTGGGGCATCAACTTTTCAATATCATCAAACATCCCCTGTTCATAGAGTCCGGCCCCGACGATTCCCATAATAAGTGCCCCGGAGAAAGCAGGGATCACCCAGGCGATGGCGATGCGCCTGGATATTTTTATCTGTTCCGCTTTTTTGATGGCCATAAATCGGGTCAGCAAATGAGGTTGTCCCATATACCCCAGTGCCCAGCTCAGTCCGCTGATAATCAGGGCAGCTGCCCCCCATCCGGTTTTACCCCCGGTCCAGGAGAGGAGCCGATGCCCTTCCCTGGCAGTCAATTCGGCAAGCGGACTGGTCCCCTGATGCATCTCCTTCAGCTCTGCCAATCCCACCAGCGGCAGAACCACCAGGGTACCGATCATAATGATCCCCTGCACCATATCGGTCCAGGCCACCGCAAAAAAGCCTCCCATCATGGTGTAGAAAATGATGACCAGGGCTCCGATGATCATCCCGGTGGATTGTTCCAGTCCAAAGGTTACATTGAGTATTTTTCCGGCTCCGTTGAATTGGGCCGAAAGGTAAAAAATGAAGAAAAAGATAATGATGAAGGTGGCTATTACCCGAATGGCAGGCTGACCCTTATCAAACCTGGCTGCCAGGAAAGTGGGGAGTGTGAACGCACCCATCTTTTCGGTTTCCACCCGCAGTGCCCGGGCAATGATAAACCAGTAGAAGATAATACCCGACACACATCCCAGGGCAGTCCAGAATTCCAGCAAACCGGAAGCAAAAGCGGCACCGGGCAGACCAAGCAATAACCAGGCACTTTCACCAGAGGCACGTTCCGAAAATGCAACCACCCAGGGATTCAGCTTCCTGCCGGCAATAAAAAAGTCTTTATGCGATTTGTTGATGCTATAGGTGACAAATCCCACCACTAGGATCACCACCAGATAAAAAATAAAACCTAGGAGGGCAAAATTCATGCCCTAAGATAGAAAAAACATGGGAGATCAATCTTAAAACTCCGTGGACCCATCCGGCTGGTAGGCATACTCTACAAGGACCTCACTGTACTTGTTCCCCTCTTCCCCTTCCAGGGATTCGGCCTCTTTCACAAGGAGTTTTACATAGTTACCCGCTGAGGTCTTTTGTACCCAGACCTGGTGGACTTCCACGATGTCGCTTTCCACCGTAAACTGGAGTCCGTCATCCACCGTCTTATAGTCCTTATAAAAATCCCGGGCATCTGCCAGGTTGTCAAACTCTCCTACCAGAACAAAACCGTTGGTGCGACCGGGAGTAGTAAATCCGGGCAACTCTATGGTCTCCTCTCCCTGAAGCACCCGGAATCCCTCATTGATAATATCGGGAATGGGATCTTTTTCAAAAGGATACCTGTAAAACTCGCTGTCTTCGTAGGTATATCCGAATAGATAGTAGCTCTCCGCTAGAAATTTCTCCGAGCTCAAACGAAACTCTCCGGTTTTATCAGGCCCTCTAAACATCTTACATCCTGCCGACGCAAGGATCAGGACCCCCAACAACACAACTCTATACCTCATCTTTTCCTCTGTTAAGTTCTTCTAAAATGCTGCCATCAAAAGATCAATGTCCTTGGAGGAAATCCCCAGCTGCTGCCCGATGGCCTCATTGGTCAATATGCCATTGTAAATATAAACCCCATGCCTGAGGCCCACATTCTCTTTTAAATGCTTCCCGGTTGTCCCCAGCTCTCCCAAACCCATAATCAGGGGGGCAAAAACATTGCTTATGGCAATGGAGGCGGTACGGGCCACTCTGGAAGCAATATTGGGAACACAGTAATGGATCACCCCGTGTTTGGTGAAAACCGGATCCACCTGTGTCCGCAGTTCAGAAGTTTCAATGGAACCGCCGCGATCAATACTGATATCAATGACAACCGATCCCTTTTTCATCTTTTTTACCATCTCTTCGGTGATAAAATATTCCGGTTGTCCCTCCTCCCTGCGGATAGCGCCAATAACCACATCGGCAGACCTAAGGGCCTTCAAAATTACTTTGGGATGGAAGATGGAAGTTGGAATCATCACACCCAGCGCTCCCTGTAACCTTTGTAAACGATGCAGAGAGTGATCAAACACCTTTACCTCAGAGCCCACGCCCAGGGCGGCTCTGACGGCATATTCGGCCACAGTACCTGCTCCCAGGATCACAACTTCTGTAGGGGTGATTCCTGTTAATCCTCCCAGCATCACTCCTTTCCCGCCCCTCTGGTTACTCAGGTACTCCGCCGCTATAAGCATACTGGTAGTGCCGGCAATGGCACTCATACTTCTTACCGCCGGGTAGCAGTTGTGTTCATCCTGAATCTTTTCGAAGGCGATGGCGGTCACCTTTTTTCTCATCAGGTTCCTGATATAGCTATCTTTACAATGGGTGAAAACCTGGAAGGAGGAGAGCAGGACCTGACGCGGCTTCATCCATTCAATCTCATCCTCTGTTGGGGGGCTGATTTTTAATATGACATCACTCTGACTAAATACATTCTGCCTGTTATCACTTATTTGTCCCCCCCGTTCGGAATAGTCTGTGTCCAGGTAATTGGCAGCTTTGCCTGCCCCGGACTCCAGCATCACTTCGTGTCCGTGACCCGTCAGGATTTCCACCGCTTCGGGGGTTAAGGGAACCCGGCTCTCCACCTGTTGATTTTCCGAGGGAATCCCGATTTTTAAACTATGTTGCTTGTTCCCTATCTCCAGCATCTCCTCCTGGGGCATCAATCCTTCTTTGCGGATATTAAATGCGGATGATCCTTGTTTTTCCATTGCTCCTTCTGTTATTGGGGTAGCCTAAAATAAGACAAATCGTTAGGAATGTCAATTTTTGCTCGAACGGACTATCAGAATTGTAAAATTCTCTCCTCGTTTTCACCCACCTTAATATGCACTGTAAGGGCATTTTCGGGAATCAGCTTAGGGGCCTTTTCGGGCCACTCAATCAGGCAGTGCGAACCGGAATAGAAATACTCTTCATACCCCATATCAAAGAGTTCCTCGGGAGATTCTATCCTGTAGAGGTCAAAATGAAAAATGGAATCTCCCCCGGGGGTGAAATATTCATTGACCAGGGAGAAGGTGGGACTGTTCACTTCGACCGTGATTCCCAGCTTCCGGCAAATGGCCTGTATAAAGGTGGTTTTTCCTGCACCCAGCTCCCCTGAAAAAGCAAACACAGTAAAATCTCCTGCTGCCTCGAGAAAGCTTTCGGCAGCAGCATCAATCTCCTTCAGTGACAAAATGTTAATGGTTCTCATATTAACTGACCGGTGATAAAATAGCGAGCGGAATCAGCATTTCCTCCATGGAGATTCCTCCATGCTGGAAGGTGTTCCTGTACAGATTTACAAAATGATTGTAGTTGTTGGGATAAACCAGGAAGTCATTGTTCATGGCAAAAATGTAGCTGGTGGTCACATTGGTTCTGGGTAGTTGCACCTGTTCCGGCTTAAGCACATCAAAAACCTCCTTCTGATTATAGTTCAGGTTCCTGCCCTGCTTATAACGCAGGTTGACTGAGGTCTTCCTGTCTCCGATCACTTTAATGGGAGTATTCACCCGGACAGCCCCATGATCCGTTGTAATAATCAGCTTGACATCATGTTGGTTCAGCAACTTCAGAAGATCCAGGAGGTAGGAGTGCTGAAACCAGCTATGCACCAATGAACGGTATGACGACTCATCATAGGCCAGCTCTCTGATCATCTCCATTTCGGTTCTGGCATGAGAGAGC
>Ga0209345_10005380_pt1 | contig 11900 bp, 10 predicted proteins | sample Cruoilmetagenom7_FD_187294 | JGI IMG/M metagenome (GOLD analysis project Ga0209345, IMG submission 187294) | Oil polluted marine microbial communities from Coal Oil Point, Santa Barbara, California, USA - Sample 7 (SPAdes) (version 2) | ecosystem: Environmental > Aquatic > Marine > Oil seeps ...
CCTTTTAAGCTCCTTTTTGCTCATAATTATCAGTCCCTCCATTTTTCCCTCCTGATAGATGTATTAAGTCAACAAGAAGTATTTTATAAAGGGGACATTATCACGTTGGAGCGACACCTTTATTTATTTTTTGTGTCATAACTATTTGATAATGTCCCCTGTAGGACTTAATAGAAATGTCCCCTTGTAATGGGTGGCAAGATAGGTCTCATAAGGAGGCCTGTAGATATGGGGGATATATGTATGAGTGATAAGGAGCGAAGGAGATTGGGGGTAATGGTAATGGTTGAGTCTGGTGATTTGAAGCTTACAGATGCCTCTGAAATACTTGGGGTCAGCTATCGTCAGGTGAAGCAAATCAGGAAGCAGTACTGCGAGGAAGGGGATATTGGGTTGGTGCATAGAAGCCAGGGGTCGGAGAGTCGAACAGAGGCTATAAGGAAGATAATAAGGCCTTCGTGCTTGATCTGTACCATCAGCGGTATCCTGATTTTGGACCCACATTGTTTTCAAAGAAGCTCAGTGAGGATCAGGGGATTGGCATAGACCATGAGACACTCCGTCAATGGTTGCTGAAGGAAGGTTTATGGGGCAAGAGTAGGAAGAGGCCGAAGCACCGGTCATGGAGGCAGCGAAGGACGAATTTTGGGGAGCTTGTGCAGCTGGACGGTTCTCACCATGACTGGTTTGAGAAGCGCGGAGAGCAATGCTGTCTGATGGTCATGGTTGACGATGCCACAGGCAGGACGATGGCATTGATGTCAGAAGAGGAGACCACGGCCTCTGCGATGAAGCTTTTGTGGTTATGAATAGACAGATATGGGATGCCAAAGGTGTTGTATACTGACAAGAAGAACGTATATCTCACAGAAAGAGATCCGACCATTGAGGAGGAGCTTTCCGGGAAGGATCCTTTGACCGCATTTGGGAAGGCAGCAGGTAAGCTTGGGATTCAGATTATCCATGTCCATTCTCCCCAAGCCAAGGGCAGAGTAGAGAGGAAGAACGGGGTATTCCAGGACCGGTTGGTCAAAGAGCTTCGGCTCAGGGGGATAAGTGACATTACGGCTACAAACCGTCTTCTTCATGAATTTACTGAGAAGCTTAACACCAAGTTTGCACTTGAGCCTGCAAGTCCTTCTGATTATCATCAGGCCATTCCTGAAGGCTTACTTCTGGCAGATGTCTTCTGTTGGGAAGAGTCCCGGGTTCTTGCCAATGAAGGGTATTGAAACGTCTGGATGGATCTCTCCATGTCCTGTACAGGAACAAGCCTGTCAGCTTTAAGGAGCTAGCTTCCAGACCGCATCAGGAAAACAAAAAGACCATTAAAAAACGGAAGCCATGGAAGCCAGGACCGGACCATCCATGGAGAAACAACGGGAAGTATCAACAGCCCGGCGCGGGCAGGGGGACTGCCCCCCAGGCCACTGGCTCAAACCAAAACCCTACAAAAGGGACATTTCTAAATAGTTTTGACACTAATATCCATTTGTCAAGATTAAAAAAGCAATAAATAAAGTATGACAACGAATATCTTTAATAATAAACAATTTCATCCACTATAATTGTGTTATATTATGTAAAATAAGCTTTACACAGTTAAGCGCACATAAAATTATACTAAACTACAGAACAACTATAGCATACTATTTTTATAATTAAAACAAGTATTCAAAAAATTTTCATTTTTTATTAAATAAAGATATCTTACCTCTTGTAAATATTAAAAGATATCGATAAAGGTGTTAATAATAATTATTCTGCTACGAGGAAAACTTATTTTACAGTATGAATATATTTTCTATTTTAAATAGTTTGATGGATAGAAGGGATAAGCAATTTTTAGTTATTCTACTATTTCTTACCTTTGTTATTTCATTAGTAGAGCTGCTAGGCGTATCTGCAATACTTCCTTTTATAGCTATCGTGAGCGATTTTTCTTTAATTTATAAAAATAAATATATCCATTTTTTTTATTCATTTTTACATTTCAATTCACCTGTCCAATTTATTATTATCCTGGGTATTTTACTTATATGTTACTATTTTTTGAGAGGAGTTTTAAACTTCCTCTATTATTATATACTTTCAAGATTTTCGTATGGAAGATATAAAAAAATTGCAGATAAATTATTGAACAACTATTTATTTTTGCCATATATCCGTTTTATTGAAATTGATAGCCCTACTATTTTTAGAACAATATTGGGAGAATCTCAAAGCTTATCACAACTAATATCATCTATGATTCTACTAATCTCAGAATTATTTACCATTATACTTCTATATATTTTGCTACTCTTAGTGAATTGGGAATCAACACTAATATTAACAATCACATTTAGCCTTATATTTTTGTTTTTTATAAAAACAATCTCTAAGCAGATAAAAAAGGAGAGTACAAGAAGAGCAGTAAACCAGAAAACAGCACATAAAGTAGTTACAAACACAATCAACAATTTTAAGTGGATAAGGCTTATAGCCTCTGAAAAGTTGTTTTTTAAACACTTTACAGAGGCTATGAATGATATTGCAAAATCAAATATAATATATAATTCCCTTGTTCATTTCCCAAGACTGTTTTTGGAATTTATAGGATTTGCTATTATAATTTTTATTGTTATATTTTTTATTTCAAGGAGTGAAGAAAATATTTCAAACATTATCCCATACATTTCTGTTTATGTAGTAGCATTATACAGAATACTCCCATCATATAACAGAATTCTCTCCAGTTATAATGCTATAATGTTTAATATAAAATCTGTCTACATTATTGGTGGAGAATTATCAAGAGAGCCTGAAGCTTTAGGAGATGAAAAGATAGTATTCCATAAAGAGATAAAACTTAAGAATATATATTTCAACTATGAGAATAACAAGTGTATACTCAAAAATATAGAAATGGTAGTAGTACAAGGCTCAAGGGTTAGTATTGAAGGAGCAAGCGGTACTGGAAAAAGCACTTTGTTAGACCTGATTATGGGATTACAAAAACCTGATGAAGGAGAGGTTCTAATTGATGGCGTTAAACTAGAAGATAAAAATATTAAAAACTGGAGGATGAAGATTGGTTACATCCCTCAGGATATATTTTTGTTTGACGGGACTTTGGCAGAGAATATTGTTTTTGGCAGAAAATATGTAAAAAACAACATTATAAGTGCCTTGGAAAAAGCAAATATGGAACATATCCTTATGAGAAAAAAGGGGATAAACACAAAAATAGGAGAAGGAGGCATAAATTTAAGTGGCGGAGAGAAACAAAGGTTGGCAATTGCAAGAGCAATATATGGAAACCCTGAAATAATAATAATGGATGAGGCAACAAGTGCCCTTGACCTTTCCATAGAAACAAAAATTATGAGTGAGCTATACAATATTTGCCATGATAAGACATTAATTATTGTTTCTCACAGACAGAATACAGTAAAAAACTGTGACAAATGCTTTGAGATAAAAAATGGTCATATTTATGAGTTAATCTAGCTCTTGCCTGTCTAACCTTATAATCTGATATATGGATGACTTATTTATATATTTTTTTCTGACTGGCAATACATAAAAAAATGATTTTGTAGTATAAAAAATAGACCTTTGCACGGTAAAATATTGAACGACCATTATTCAAAAACTAACAAATTACGAGATAAAGATTTGCTTTTCATCTCATTCTCACATTACATCGTATAATGTTTTAGAGGCTATTGTGGTTTTTGCCGTCCATGGCAAAAACCACGCACCCAAACCGTTCAAAGTAAATCTTTATATCTTGCCTATTACTTGTATAACCTCTATTAGTCTACCTTCTTCCTGTGCAAAGAAAAAATATAGTTTGTTACTTTTGTTGAAAAAGAGTATTATAATATGATGTTATAAATATAGGTTTTTGAGTATATGTTGATATACAAATAATGAGTCAAGAGGTAAAAAAATGGATATAAAAAGTGGTAAAGGTGGCAGTCAAGGAGATGTATTTATAGATGCTGCATTAGAGGAAGCATTAAACGCTATAAATAATAATGATGGCGGGCCTTTTGGTGCCGTTATAGTACAGAACAATGTCATTATTGCAAGAGGGCATAACATGGTCATAGGCTCAAAGGATCCAACTGCACATGCAGAAATAGTTGCAATAAGAAGAGCATCCCTCATTTTGAACAGATTTGATCTCTCAGATTGTGATATTTATTCAACCTGCGAACCCTGCCCTATGTGTTTATCTGCTATACTCTGGGCAAGGATAAAAACATTGCACTATGGATGTTCAAAAAAAGACGCTGCTGCAATAGGTTTTGACGATGAACTCTTTTATGAGCTCTTAAAAGGAGATAGTAATAAATATTTGGATATTATACAAACAGATAGAGATAAATGCTTAAAACTTTTCAATATATGGAAAACAAAAGAAGATAAAATCCAATATTAATTATATAGAGTGATATAGTACAATATCAGGAGGTATAAATGAACAATAAGGAATTTACTGGAAAAGTTTTGAATCTTCTTTCAAAGGCTCCGGATTTGAAAAATTTTATGCAATATGCAGACGCTACAACAAAAACCAATGCTCTGGATGCAAAAACAAAGGAACTTATATCCTTGGCTGTGGGAATATATGCACAATGCGATGACTGTATAAACTGGCATGTAGAAGCTGCTATAAAAGCTGGGGCTGCTGAAGAAGAAATTATTGACACCCTTAAAATTTCTGTTGCAATGGGAGGCGGGCCAGGTCTAGCACATGCTGTCAAAGCTTATGACTACTATAAAGCACATGTGAAATCTTAGATAGTGGTAGTATATACAGCACTGTCAATTGCTAGCCATATTAAGACCATATAGACAGACCCTCACTGTAATATGAATGCGCAGTTTCAGCCTTAGCCTTAGAATTAATGATCCCTAAGTCTTCTCAGAAACATGTATTACTATTTTTTACACTTTATAAAATAATTTGCATGGTCCTAAGGAAAAATTTACTGAAAAAATCTTAAGCAGTAATTTAACTACCAGCCATAGCAAAAAGATAGGAATTACAATAGAGCTAATAATAAAAATAATTAAAAGATTTATAATATGATCGGTAACCAAAACAATCTTATCTTTAAGTTGATTTAGTGAAGACTTTACTGCCTTCCTATCCATAATTAGATTTTTAAGATCACTAATAAAACTGTCATCACCAAGATTCGTTTCGTTATATGTGTGTTCTAAATCATTTTTTCCTATTTCTAATGCGATAATAGTTTGCTCATATTCCTGACTAAAAAATGCGTTATATATTGCATTGTTTGCATATGAAAAGGAAGGTATAAGCAACCTTAAAAGAAAAGCTACCGCAAGTAATCTTAATGAAAAAATAAAAAGTTTTGTTTCTTTTAAGCTGGAAAACCATATTATTAGCAATAGCAAAACAGAAAATATATTCAGCAAAATATTAATACTGATATATGGGCTTATTTCTACGATAAACCGCTGAATGCCGAGAGAAATTAAGCTTGCCAGCATTACCCATGAAAATCTCTCGATCAAATCATCTATAGGGTCAAGGATTTCTCCCATAGCAACAGTTATCCCGACACCAGCTGGACTTAGATCTAATTCTGTTCCTTTGAAAAGTGAAATAAGGCCATTAATACCCCTTGCAATACCATAGGCGTAAAGTGTTTTCTTAAAAGAATCTTCAATATATTCTTTGCTGACATTATCAATAACGGTAACATATTTGCTGTTAAATGTGACATTATTTATCTTTGAAAAATTTATACACACCAGCATAAAAACTAAAAGGACCGTTGCTATCAATTTTTTATACATAGGAAACTCCATGGTATTTGCATCCAATTAGAGCATACCTTACGGTGTAACTTCTATAATTGATGATAAGATTTCATAATGCATTAATCAACATATTAAACTGTTTAAACCACACACTATCTGTCTTCATCACAATCTCTTCTTGAGAAAAGAAACTTCAACCTTATGAGCGTTTTGGCAAATACATGCCTATCAAACAAAGACTCTTACCTCTAAAATGATCAATGTGGGTTAAGTCCAGGTCGCCAAAATTTCAGTAACAGTATCACCTTTAGCTAACGATTTTACAATATTTACTGTTAACCCTTTACAGCCACATATTTCCAAAGCTCGCTCAGTAAAGCCGGCGATACCAAGTTCGCATAAATAATTAGGCTCAGGAAATTCTAGAATTCTTAAAACAGCGCTATTGTTATCAAGCTTTTCAGCCTCTACTTTTGCAGGTCTATAAAATGTGGAGAAAATATTGGAAACTCTTGCAATGAGAAAAGAAGGGGTAGCTATTCTAACAAAAACTTTGTAGAGACCTTTCAAATTAGTCTCCGCATTATATCTGCCTAACTCCCTTGATCCATGTTCATTACCCCCATAAAATAGTTCTATCACTTTTTCTGTGGGTACGACAACGGTATCATACACTGAATACCAGAGTCCAGGGATAATCCTTCCTGAGTATATCTTTTTTGACTCAGAAGGTAACGAATCAAGCCACTCTTGAAAACGTCCCCCATACTTATTTTTAACGAACCCCTGTATAGTGGCAATTGCTGAGCCCTTCACTTCCATTTTCAACCCCCTAATATGTTCTACTATACTAAAATATATTCAATTTTTAACATAATTCTAAGCAAATCAAATAAACCCTTAACAATTATCTATCATCTACTAATAGGTGTCAACTATAAACGCCTTAACCTTTTCAGTATCAACGTTTCGTTTAAATAATGGTACTTTTGTGTTTTGATACCCTTCAAGCATCTCTTCAAAGATAGGTTTGTCTTTTTTATAGAAAACTCCAAGATTGTAAGGGTCAGTTTCTAAAGCCCTTTCGAATGCTAAAGTTTTACTACAAGGATCATGATCTATTAGGAAGGATGTCTTATTCTTATACCATTCATAAGTATTGATCTTGTTAAAAGTAACACACGGCTGGAAAATATCCACCATGGAAAACCCTTTATGCTCCAGGGCCTGCGCCATAATCTCTTTTGTTTCTTTTTTATGTCCTATAAACGTCCTGGCTACAAATGAAGCATCAAGAGAAATTGCAAGTGCTATAGGGTTAATAGGTTCTTCAAAAACCCCTGATGGCTGCATAGCAGTTTTCATCCCTATCATTGAGGTAGGAGATGCCTGCCCTTTTGTCAGCGCGTATACCTGGTTATTATGAATAAAAACGGTTACGTTGGCATTTCTTCTAATACCATGGACAAAGTGTTCCATCCCTTCAGAATACATATCACCATCACCACCTACCACGATAACATTTAGTTCAGGGTTTGAAGCTTTTACTCCTACTGCTATAGGTATGGCTCTGCCGTGCAATGTATGAAAACCGTTGGCATTAATATAATGAGGCATCTTCCCAGCCTGTCCTATGCCACTTATAATGGCGCTGTTTGACGGCGTAAAACCCATATCTTCCATTACTTCCATTAAAACAGCTCTTATCCCGAAATCGCCACACCCTGGACACCATGATATATTCTTAGAACCTGGCCTATCTGGCTGAAAAATTTTATTTTTCATTCTGTTTCTCCAATAAAAAATTATTTATTCCATCCATAACCTCTTCAACAGTCAATTCCCTACCATTGTATTTTAAGATCTTTTTATCTATTCTTATACCAAATTCCTGTATAAGAAGGTTGCCGAACTGTCCCGTATAGTTATGTTCAATATCAATAATAATTTCTGCTTTGTCTAAGTAGTCTTGGCTCTTTAAACTAACAGGAAACAACTGATTAAAAAATAGTATAGATAAATCGTTGCGATTCAGCGTAGAAACTGCTTCTTGAACCACTGGCAGTGTTGAACCCCAACAAATAATAATTGTTTTGCAATCACTACTCCCTATCAACTTCGGCTCCAAAGCAATATCTTTGAGGCCATCTAGTTTTTTATTCCTCTTTTCCTGCATCTTGCCGCTCAAACCTTCATCTTCTGTGGTGTCTCCAAATTCATCATGTTCATTTCCATTACAGATCATGATACCATTCCCATAACCGGGGACACCCCTGGGCGATACACCATTCTCCGTAAATTTATAACGCATGTAATTATTATCCATCTCTACAACACCTGCATAATATTCAGGTGATTTTAATGCGCTTACCTCCGTAACATAGTAAGTATCCAGTAAATACTGATCTGTTAATATAAATACCGGGATTTGATACCTGGCGGCCAAATCAAAAGCAAGACCTGATAGATAATAAGCATCTTCCAGAGTGCCGGGGCCTAAAATAACCCTTGGGAATTCTCCGTGACCAGCATAAAGAGCTAGGTTAAAATCACTCTGCATGGTTCTTGTTGGGAGTCCGGTAGAAGGACCAGGTCTTTGTGCCAGATGTACGACAATGGGGATTTCTGCCATACCTGAAAGGCTTATAGCCTCTTCCATAAGGTCAAAACCACCACCAGAGGTAGTAACCATGGCACGTCCTCCTGCATACCATGATCCAATAGCAGAATTTATAACAGATATTTCATCTTCAAACTGTTCAACAACAAGATCAAAGTTATTAGCTTGTCTTGCAAAAAATAGTGCTACTTCTGTTGCAGGCGACATCGGATAAAATGAAAGATAATTACATCCGGCAGCGATACTCCCTAAAGAAATAGCATCTGCCCCACTCATAATAACACTGTTAGACAAATCCTTAGATTTCTGGAAATCGTACCTAAAGTTGTTACTTCTTAAGCTATATCCAAAAGTGTAACCTTTTTTAAACGCCTTAATATTCAGATCAATAACTTCTTTACCTTTATTACCAAAAACGGCTAACAACACCTCTTTAAGCTGTTCATCCCCTGTATTTAAAATCCCTGAAAGGACACCCGCTATAATTGTATTTAATACTCTTTTATCCCCTATATCTTTTGCAATGGTGGTAAGCTCAATCTCTTTTAGATTGTCCTTTTTAACTACCTCATTTTTGATATGCAGCCCTTCTCCAATAATTAGCGTATGATCTTTAATCCTGGAAGAAACCCAAGGAACAACTGCCTTACTGATACTCAGTAAAACATCAATATCGTTTTTTAAAGCAGTAATTTTATGATCTGAAACACGAATTGTTACAGTATTGACACCACCACGCACAACAGACATATATTCTTTTGAAGAATAAATATACAAACCTGAAGCCTTTAGAAATTTAACTAAGATGGTTTCAACTACATTTAGACCTTGTCCAGCTTCTCCGCCGATAACAAATACTACATCACTCATTTTCCCCTCGCAAAGTAGCATAATTTGCTACTGTTATTAGAAGCATTAATCGATAGAAGTATACTATATCTACTTTTTTTTAAAAACAACTACTTTTTAATACAGTAATATTGGGCAGAGGAAAATGAAGAAGAATACTTAAAAATTGCATAGAAAAGACTATTTAGGAATAACTCAACCGCAACAGTAGATTACATAAGCCAGCAAACGACACAGGTGAAAACTTTAACATTGCGAGAATTAAAGACGATGGTAAAAAATGACTCCACATACAGAGAAGTTCTTGCCATTTTAAATGTTTTACAAGAAAATAAGAATATCACATGAAAGCCTGATCTGGAGATGTCAGCTCCTGATCCAAGAACTTTTATAAATAACAAACATATTTTTGATCTCATTGATAACTATACAGAGATCTTTGCGCTGTAAATATTGAACAGTCATTATTCAAAAACTAACAATTACGAGATAAAGATTTGCTTTTCATCTCATTCTCACATTACATCGTGTAATGTTCCGAGGCTGATACTGTTTTTGACCTCCATGGCAAAAAAACACGCATCAGAAACCGTTCAAAGTAAATTTTTATATCTTCTGATGTTGCTTGTATAATCTCTATTAGTCTACCTTCTTCCCGTGCAAAGGTCTTATACAATGGATACTGAACAATAAAAAAGTCTATTTTTTATAAAATATTGCCCCAGTTGGGATCTTGCTGACTTTATGACTCAGGATAGAGATAGATCATTTAGGTATAAATATTACCAAAACAATTTAATATGCTTAAAAATAGGTTTCTTCCTTTATAGATAAAAAATATATACCCACCACTAAAGAGATTATACCTATAAACTGCATGGTTGAGACCAGTTCTTTAAGGATTAGAAATCCTAATATAGCTGTAAAAAATGGGGTGGCCAGTTCAAGTGCCCCTACCTGAGCAGCTTTTATTCTCTTTAATCCTTCGTAGTATAAAATCACACCAATGCCAACAATAACACCTACAAAAATTTGATAATAGTTTGATACTTTAAGAGAGGAGGATAAAGATAGATATGTGATAAAAATAATTGAAGCTATCATATATCTATAAAATGATAAAATGCCGGCATGTAAATCTTTTAAATATTTTCTCATTACTATTGCAGTGGAAGCCCAGGCTATTGTAGCAAAGAGTACAAATATGTCTCCTGTGGATCCAAGTCTTAGCGTAACAAGATTATATGGTGTTTTTGTCGTAACCAGAAAAGCAGCGACAATCATAATAGATATGCCAATATAATCATGCTTAGTAAGGCTGTCATCCTTTAATACAAAAAATCCAATAAGAATAATAAAGATAGGTTGCATATGTCCAATTAACACGGCATTAAGTACAGGAATCTTTGTTAGCGAAAAATAATAGAGTAGATCAGCCAGGGTACCAATAGCGCCAAGGTATATTAATGAGGGGAGGTGTTTTTTTTTGATCGCAAAGCTTTTCTTATTGGTTATTAAAACGTAAATAAAAGCGATAAGGGTAATACAGATTGCTCTTATTGCAGAGGTTTGTATAAAATCAGCATTTTTATAGGCGAATTTAACGAATATAGGCTCTATGGCCCACATTAAACTTGCAACAAGTATTGCGCATACACCAATTTGTTTTGTACTCATAAGCCGATGCTCAAAATATATTTTTTTATAATAATTATATAAAATATGATGCTTAGAAGAAAGAGGGAAATAATATAAATCAGAAATTTCCATAGTGTTTAAGCATAAAGAGTGTATAAAAAACAGAACACTTTAAGACTATTAAATGGGAGTATATTTTATTCAAAGCCAACTTTAACCAGTAATTTAATAATTAATTTTTATAAGATAAATTAGTGTAGTGTGTGATTTCATTAGATGTTTCCCTATTATCAACAGCTTTTGTTAACATATTATAAGTTCTAATCATATGTAAGTAAAACTATCAACATCAAAGAGTCCTCTGTCTGTCAATTTTAAATGAGGGATAACCTCCAGAGCCATGAAGCTTAATGTGCCCATAGGATCATTAAACGCGCAGCCTAAATTCCTAGCTTTTTTTCTCGCTTCTTCTAATTTTTTTGCAAATATTAAAGGGTTTTCATCAGACACTATTCCCCCTACATGAAGCGGGATAGCATATATTTCACTTCCATCAATAACCGCAATACCACCATCACAATCTATAATAACATTTATTGCTCTTTTGATTTGGGTATCATCAGCCCCTACAGCAATAATATTATGACAGTCGTGCGAAAGGGATGATGCAATTGCTCCTCTCTTTAACCCAAACCCTTTTATTCTGGCTGCTGAGGAATAACCATGCCCGTACCGTTCAAAAACCACAAGCTTTAAGATATCTTCTTTTGTATAATATTCAGGGGTATCTTTATTTGCTCTTATTTTCTCTGTAATAAGACTCCCATCTTTGACATATATACATATACTTTTAATGTTGTCAGGGATGTCTGGTATTTGAGATATAGTTTTTATATTTAAGGAATGTTTTAAAAAATCTGCTATCAAGGGTTTATGATACTTATATTTGTGAAATCTGCCATCCAAAATGATTTTTTCAATATTAAAACTTTTTAAATCATTAAAT
>Ga0209345_10005381_pt1 | contig 11897 bp, 10 predicted proteins | sample Cruoilmetagenom7_FD_187294 | JGI IMG/M metagenome (GOLD analysis project Ga0209345, IMG submission 187294) | Oil polluted marine microbial communities from Coal Oil Point, Santa Barbara, California, USA - Sample 7 (SPAdes) (version 2) | ecosystem: Environmental > Aquatic > Marine > Oil seeps ...
CCCGTTCTTTGCGAGTTCCTCCGCGTCATGGACGTATTCCCGGGCTTCTTGCTCTGTTATCGCGCCAGAACTCTGCGCAATCATCACCAGGTCTGCATTAAAGCGCCTCATCACCGTTGCGATGTCTGTGTGCGTATAGGTGTTTGATGCGGTATAAGTTGATGTAGATGTCATGATGCGTCCTCCACCTTGAACCGGGGTCCAAAAATTTCTTTCCAAATATCGTTGTCATCTTCTGCAGACGCAAAGTTGGCTGCTTCCCACGCTTCTTCTGCTGCTTTAACAATTTCCAGCCGCTCAGATCCACTAATGCGTGAAGCCGTATTATTCGTGCTACACACCGGATCAATGATGACGACCGGGTCGCTGAAATTGCCAAGAGGCAGTGTATTTTCAGGAAATGAAATCGTCTCTTTTAGCTCGGATTGCGCGATGTATAGAAGGAACCTGCGAAAGCGTTGTTCGATCGAGCCTTCCGACCCTTCTTTGTCGAGTACATGCGCGAGGATCAACTCGATGTGGAATGATTTGAGGTGTGACAGCTCTGCATAGTTTCTCCACCGTTTTGCCATGCGAACGAGGGTGCGGAAATCGCCATCCTTGTTTTTTCGGTCCCTGACGAACTTGATTTGGCACGGGGCGCAAGTTTCGGTCTTAGTGCCATCCTGCAGATCGTACTGCCAACCGTATCCGTCACGGTTTTCATCGGCGATGACGGGAACTATGTCGACATCCAGGCCGGTGCCCACAAAAGAGACCTTTGCCGCTTTTCTCTGGATTTCAAAATCTTCGACTGCCTTCGACGGATAGATATCGATCAAGAGCTTGTAAATCTTATCGTTGAGGGTTTGAAGCGTTTCGCTATCGACAGACTCGCCTGCGACGTAGAACACGACATCCACATCGACTGGGTCAGAAGCCGTCTTGCGCAGAATTGTGAATTTGGCGAACGAACCCGCTTTCACCACCTTCGTTATCTTGATTTCTGTTTTTTCGCGGATGCTCTTGCTGAGCTCTGAGATAAGCCGATCAACCTGCTTGTGATACTCAGTGCGCTTGTCGGCCGGCAACCGGAGGACGTTGCTGTCATAGTACTTTAGTTGTGTGTTCGTCAGCGGCATTGACAGCCTCCTTCATTGCTTGGCAGGCACCAAGCCGGTTTACATTTCTCCTCCCATTCGCGTCTTGCTGCAATAAATACGGAAAATTCGGAGGAAATCAAGCTTTGTAGTTTACAATTTTTCAATTTATGCACAGTATTGTAAACCGCAACCTTCGAGGATAGCGATATGATCGGCCACAGGCTTAAGATTGCTCGCGCGGCGGCAGGACTGTCGTTGCGTGATTTGGCACTTGAAATAGATAGCTTGGTAACAGCTCAAGCTATTGGCAAATATGAGCGCAATGAAGATATGCCACGTTCCAGCGTCCTGCTTGCTTTGGCTGACGCTCTGCGTGTGTCGGAAGAATATCTGCTCAGTGACGATGATCTGGTTCTAGAAGGCGTTGAGTTCCGAAAAAAGCCCAATACTTCAGCCAGAGAGGAAGCGGCGATCGAAGCCAATTCGATCCATCTTCTGGAGCGATATTTGGCGATCGAAGACATGCTTCAGTTAAAAAGTGTGGATTGGGAGAAGCCCAGAAGCGCTCCCCACCCCGTTCTGGATATCAGGGATGCGGAAGATGCGGCTAGATCTGTTCGTGAAGAATGGGGTCTGGGCAACGATCCGATACCGCAGCTTGCTGAACTTCTAGAGGAACGCGGCATCAAAGTCTTATCCCTGGCATTGGAGAATATTGACGGTTTGGCGGCAAAAGTCCGACGCAAGGATCATATGGCCGCACGGTTGGTCGTTGTAAAATGTGATGCATGGTCAGAGCGCAAGAGGTTTACGCTTGCGCATGAGCTTGGTCACATGGTGATTGAACCTGCGGCCAGTCTGAGCGAGAAGGATGTTGAAAAAGCTGCCCACAGATTTGCTGGAGCATTCCTTATTCCTGCCGATACGCTAAGAGCCGAAATGGGCTCAAACAGATCTTCAGTTTCCCTTGGAGAGTTGGTGGCGTTGAAAGCCCGGTTCGGTGTGAGCATTCAAGCCATTACATATCGATGCAAGGATTTGGGGATCCTCAACCAAAGTGCGTTCGTCAAGCTGTTCAAGCTTTTCAATCAAAGGGGGTGGCGAAAACCACCTTATGCAGAACCGCAGGCCATACCTTCGTCGTGGGAAGAACCAAAACGGTTTGAGCGGCTTTGCTACAGGGCACTCGCAGAGAACCTGATTGGCGAACCCAGGGCAGCGGAGCTTCTTGGAATATCGGTTCGTGAGTTGGATGCGCGGCTGGATAACCCGGTCCATTAGCATTGCCAGTTCTTGTTTCAGATACATCAGTCCTTATAGATCTTGATCGTGGAAATTTGCTGGAACATTTGTTCCAGCTACCCCATGATTTTTGCGTACCCGATCTGCTCTTCAAGCGCGAACTTGGTGGTGATTTGGGAGAGCGGCTTCGCAAACTTGGATTAGACGTCGTCGAGCTCTCTCCGAAAGAGGTTGCCAGAGCGACTTTGCTGCGGCGGAATGTTAAAGTGCTGTCGACGCCTGACACTTTTGCCTTTTCTGTCGCCGAAACACGCAGATGGACACTGTTGACCGGAGACCTTGCGCTTCGTCGGCTTGCTGAACAGCATGGAGTAGAGATGCATGGCGCTCTTTGGATTATTGAAGAATTTGAGCGCGAAGGTGTGATTGCAACGCGTTCGTTACACGACGCGTTGACCGAGATACATGCGCACCCTAGGTGTCGTCTGCCCTCCTCAGACGTTAGGCGTATTTTGGCCCGGTTGTTGGGGTGACTGATCTTAGGGCTTAGATTTTTTCAGTAGGAAAGTTCGTCGGCGTCAATCAGATTCGGCAACGTAGAGGTTTCCGGCTGTCGAGGTACTAACTTTTGACTCTTTGTCTGAACCAAGGATGCGGATTTTTAATGCGCTACAATCGTCTTGATTTTCTTTTTCTTGGACGGCTTCACCTTCCAAAAATCGACACTGGTCTTCATGCTTAAGCTCAGCCCAAAATCCGTCTGTAGCGACAACAAACGCCTCTTCGCCGACGTCCGTGATTGTGGCTATATCCGGGGTCATGAATTCCTTCGCCCGAAAGCTGCGCGTCAGCTTGTTTCTGAGGGTAGAGGACGCAATCTCGTCGAGCGAGATAGTTTCTATGGCGTTGGCCAGTGTGTGCGGTCGTATAAGCCACTCAATCGGTGCTTTGGCTTCGAAGCGCCCGACCAGGCAATCGCCAGCATAAAAAATGTGCGTGGGTTTCTTATGTTCGATCAGTGCTACAAGATAGCTTGCCGAAGCCCAGTGTAACTCTTTTGAACGGACTTTGTGGATTTCGTGCAGTTGATTGACAACGTCATCGGCGGTTGTGCCTCTTTTTTCCAGCATAAACCAATCGATCAGATCGCTTGCGATCAGGCCGACGAGTTCGCAACTTTGCTGCCCTGCAGTAGATCCATCAAGGACAACACACAGCACCGCGTCGGGGCGTAAGGCGACTCCACAATAATCTTGATTGGTGTCGGTTCGCCGTCCCTGTCTGCTATGCCAGTTGATCTCGATTGCCATGTCAGGTGTTTCCATCGCTCGCAACTATTGCGGCAAATCGATCCCGCACGATGTCAACACGCCCCTCAGGTCCCCTGATGTTGCCGGTCACAAAACCTTCAAAGTCGTAATGTTGCTGTAGTGTCCGGAACTGCTCAGCGATAAAGGCGCGAATATCGTCAGCGGCGCCTTTGACTTCGTTTACCAAGTCCTCCCGTCCATCAACGATCAGCAGAATATCCTCAACATCACGGCTCATGAGCAGATCGTCATTTCCACGACCCAAGAAGGCCTCAAGCTTTGTGGCAACGAAGAGCTCAGGCAATAGTTGCTTGATTTCCAACGCCTCGGTCAGAGGATATGTCACCGCTGTTTCGATGCCTCTGGCATACCACCGGTTGCTAAATCCAAGGATGCTTTCGTCATCGGGCATAAAGTCGACCTTGAGTTCACCTAACCGCATCCGACAAATGACGTTGTCTTCATGGGATTCGGAAAATCCCTTGCCTCGCAGCTGATCTTGCAACTGTGCCCACTCCCCGTAGCCAGCCAAGTCTATGATCAAATCAACATCATCGGTCGCTCGAACGTCCTCGAGAGTTATGGTGTCGGTGATGAACAACGCTGTTGTGCAGCCCCCGACAAATACAAACCGCTCACGAAGATCGGGTCCGAGCGCGTGAGCGACTTTCTCGAGCATGTTTCGCAATTGCCCCTGAACCGTAGTCATCTGCTCAATAGTTTCTCTGATAGGCGATCTGATGCAAGTTTGGCCTCCCGCTGCCTGCCCAATCTTATAGCATCGATGAGGGCCAGATATTCATATAACCGCTCGTCGTTTTGAATTGCATCCGGGACTGACTTGAAAAGTGGCTCGACAGATTGCCCCATATCCTTGCCATGCGCATACGGCCATACATAGAGATACTCGCCACCAGCCATCAAGAGACTCTCCAGCATAGGAGCTGCAAAGGCAGTTGGAATGCCTCGTATCATCCCGCCAGGTTTTACTGGAAAAACGAATTTTAGGCCGTGTATGATGAAATTGCACAGGTCACGGCGGTTTGGTTTAGCCCTTCCAAAGTCACGATCCTTGACTGCAATTCCGGAGGCATAACTACGGTTGATCGAGGCGTTCACTTCTGATTTGCTGATACCGAGTGAAGCCTCCAAACCCCGTACTGAGTAAGGTTCTTCGCGTGAAGGTGACCATTCTGGGCCGTCAAACTGGCCCAGCTTTTCCTGTTCTTGGAGGCTCACAAGCTTGAGCAGTATGACAATGTCCTGACTTTTCATGTGTTCCTCACTAAGTGTCCGCTGTCCGTGGACGCAGGACACTCAATCACAAAACTAGCTTCATTGTCAAACGTCACCAACTATTGCAACAGAGCTTGTGCCCAGTTCTAGTCCGGCAGGGAACCTTAAAACAGCCCGTACCATGCTGCGGTGCAGCCAGTATATTCGGACAATTGTAGGTCGCTCAGCTCCGGTCGATTTGTTGACCGAATACGTGCAAGTAACTAGGTCGATACACATTTGGGCCAACTTATTCCCTCAATCGAAATGCGATGAATTTGGAACCTCCACATAAACCAGTGTCATCTGGTTGCGCCTGAATAAGAGCTTTGACGTGATACATAAGCGTTCCAGCTTGTTGAAGATCAGAATTTGGCATCAATACACCTTGCTCGTCGACTTTGATGTGGTTGTTCAAAGCTTGTTTTATTGCGAACCTTCCAAAGTCCATTCCGCTAGAGTTCATCCCGACTATAGCAAGAAGCTGATCAGTAGTGGTCAATCTGACAAACAATCGCCTCGAAAGACTAATTGTCTCATTCCTATCTATGTTCCAAACTTGGGAGAGGACCTCATTAGCCTCTTGTCGGGCAGGCTTGGGCGTCGGCCCTCTTCTCTTTGGTGGGAAAACTTGGTGGAGATAGCCTTCAGCAATTGCCGTAATAATATCATAGTCTGTGTAACTGTAGACAACATCGCCATCAGCTGTGCTGCCATCAATTTCGATGAGCACAACTCCACCTCCGCGCCCTGCTAGGCATGGATCGATTCCGTAAAAGTCTTGATCTTCAGCATTAGCTCGAAGGAGATTTGCTTTAATGTCCCATAAATTTGTTCCAACACCCCTTAAAACAGCCTTTGTTTGAAGCTGTCGGGTGCTATCTTCGTCCTCAACAATGATGTCAAAACCATCACGGTCTACGTTCGGTTCATAGATGTGGAGGTGGTAGCCTACGCGTGCTGCTGCGATCATCAAATCAAATGATAAGCGGTTAAAGAAAATGCGTTCACGAGTGGTTGTATTTGCAGGCGATTTGAAAAATTTCTCAAGATTCGAAGTCTTACTGTTGACCATGGAGCCGACCTTATGTTGGTATTTTTGAGCTAGCAGAAAAATCAAGCGGCGTCCCTGATTATCCAAACGGTTCATTGTAGCCATCGCTCCACCCAGGAGGATGCTGCGTGCCCCTTTCGAAGGCGACATTCGCTGCGCCTACCAAATCAGGAAGTCGACGGATGATAGCGACGCGACCTACTTCTGACGTTCCCAAATCAAATAATATTCAGTCCGCTCGCCAAGGTGCTGAAGTGCTTCGACTGGAGCAATTCAAAATGGTACCCATTTAAACAGTGGAGAAAACCATCCGCTAAACTTCAGTGAAAGACCTCCACACGAGCCTCATCTAGATGGGAGAGGCAGGGGTGAAATAGTAGGTAACAAAAGAGCATGACCGAAGCAGCAGGACCCAGTAATCAGGCTGGCGTATATTACCAGAACACAGTCGCAGCCGGACTTTTGGCAGAACTGCTATGCCTTCTGCGCGCCGGGCCGCGCGAAAGCCTTATCGAAGTGCGTGTTGAGGCACCCGAGCATGTCGACGACATCGTCGTCACCTATGCTGATCGACACCGCGAGTTCATTCAGGCTAAGTCGAACCTTCGGGCTTCAGGAGACGCTTGGAAAGGACTCTGGTCGGATTTTGCTATGCAAGCCACAAAGCTTGGCTTTCGCTCTGACGACCGCCTCATCCTCGCTCTCGGTCAACGCGGTAGTTTGGCCGACGCGCTGCAGGCTATGGCGGATCGCGCGACGACGGCGCAGACCGAAGCTGAATGGGAAACTCGGCTAGGTTCGAAGTTCGGCGTCACCCTGAAGGCTGTACGCATCGCGTTGCCGTCGGAGACGTCGGCGTTTAAGCTATTCCGCCAGATAGATGTCCGTGCCTTGACAATCGAGGATTTGGACGCAGATTTCCAGCGCTTAGATTTCGGCACGGTATCTAAACCTACAAGAGACTTGCAATCGAAACTGCGTGATCTGGTGGGTGGTGCCGCTCGACGACGCGGAACATTTCAAGCCTCTATTCTAAGACGCCTGCTTGCATCTGAATTCGGGATCGACCTATTCGAGCCTAGGGACTGGGGACTAAGTGCCTACCGCGAAGCGTTGCACCAATTATGTCGGATTGAAATCCCCGGTCGAGGCGTAAGTGCGCCAGTGGATGAAGTGATCGTCTGGCCCCGTGTCAGCCTTCGCGACAGCGCTCCGCATCGAGATTTTGACGACGAACTCCCGCGTTGGAACGCGGAGTATGCTGATTGCGGTGTCGACCTGACAGAATTTCCCGCAGAAGGTCTTCAGCAATGCATTCTTGTGGCGGGGCCTGGGTTCGGTAAATCTACACTAATCTTGGCATTGAGCGCCAAAATTCTGGCGACGCCGATCACGCCTATTGAAGTATCTCTGGGTGCGTTTGCGGAGACTGGCCTAAGCGTTGTCGAGTTCCTTGAGACCCACGTCAATCGTGATTTCACAGTGCGCGTTGATTGGCTTCGACTTGCCGAGCGCGGTCTAATTTGCGTTTTCTTCGACGGGCTAGATGAGGTACCGACCGCGAACCGAGCGGCAATTATCAAGCGACTACAACAGTTCAGTGGTCGGTTTCCACAGACACCTTGGCTGCTGACTGTTCGTGATCCTGCAGCTCTGAACGGGCCTTTGGACGCCCAGATTATTGAACTTGAGCCGTTTGATAATCCTGAGATCTCTAAACTCGTTGAAATTTATAAGAAGTGGTCACCGCAGCTCGACTCGTGGAGCTTCACCTCAAGCTTGGAGGCTTACCCTGAAGTGGCGCGGCTGGCTCGAATACCGCTCTTCTTGTCAATCTTGCTAGCCTCTTGGAATCCAGGTAGCCCTCGTCCAGCGAAGCGATCGGACTTGATCGAAAGTTACCTCGGCAGCCTATTCGAGATATCGAAGCGCAAAGCAGAGCTTCTGCCGGAGCTTTCCGACGGAGAACTAAGAAGAATTGCGGAGCTCATTGCTTTCGACAGCCTGCAAAAAGAAGAGATCGGCCTGTCGGAACGCCAAGCCAACCGAATAATTAGTTCGGCGGTAGCGGCACAGCCAGATCGCGTTCTCCGTCAATTGTTGGCTTGCGGTGTTCTGAAGCGAGGGACGGACCGAAGGCTTCAATTCCCTTATCCTGTCGTCCAAGAATACCTCGCCGCGGTTCACATCGTCGATAACCGACAAGACGAGATGGCGGCGCGAATTGACGATGTAGTCAAAAGACCGTGGGCCCAAGTCATCCAATTCACCCTCGAACTAGTGCCGAATCCGTCGCCATACATCAGGGCAATGCTGGCTCGACCCGACGACGTTTTTTCGACTGGACTTAGGCTGATCGGAAGATGTGTCGCCAACGGCGCTACGATTGACCAGAAGTTGCGGAATGAAATTGGCGTCCTGCTAACCGAGGTATGGCGGAGTGCCGATTATCACATCCGAGGAAGGGTCGGGCAACTCTTGATCGACTCCTTTTCTCGCCCTTTGCATCCCGAGGTGCGCAAATGGCTCGGAAAGCGTTGGCTCCTGACCGGCGGAGCAGTCGAGATTATCGCGGCCCAAGCAGACCCGGTGCTGACGCTTGAGGTCGTTGATGACCTGTTAGAAACTGGACTTGATACATTCATGAGTCTTCACGGTCTTGAGCCAGCATTGCAAACCGTGTGTTGCGAGGTGGCCGTGAAGGTAGCTTGTCGGGCAAGGCAACAGGGTACAACCGAAGAGGAATTCAATGGCCTAGAAAATTTCCTTGGTTCACTCAAACCCATGGCAGATCCGCCGCCCGAACTAGTCGATCTGGCGCAAGATTTTTCCGTACCCATCCACGTCAGGCTGACGGCAAGGGCATTACTGCCAGATGTGCTGGACACTGCCACGATTTCGGCTGCGATCGCCGCACTTGCTAGCGATGAGTGGCGACATCAATCAGCTGCTCTCACCCTACTAGCGCGAGCGGACGATGTCGCGGCGCTGCTTGGCGATATTTTGACGGATCCCGATGTGGCTGGCAGCGCCAAAACGTACATTGTCGAGAACTTATCTGGCCTAGTGCGGGAACAGCCGAAACGCGCGCAGATCGCCAGTAGAATTTTGGATCGAAATGGCATCGACCCGCGACACCAGGACATCCTGAGGGTCTACCAGATCCGCGCTGGAGTTAGGGCTGCGCTCGAGACGATGATCGAGCGACTTGAAGAGGCACCTCTTGATGTCGTCCAAGCGGTCTTGGCCAGTCTGAATAGTATCCCTGACATTCTTCTCGGACAGGCAGTCCTCGTCAAGGTGAAGTTGCGTGCCGACGCACCACCCGACATTGTTGGCCTAGCACAGAGCGCGCTCATAGGTTTAACACGACGGCTGGAAATGGATGGGTGGAGCAGCTTTGCAATGGAGGATGCTCCTCGCCATCCGGCGTGGCAAGCTTGGGGACAGATGTTCGACGACTGGATCGCAACTGACGGCTTTGCCCCCCTCGAAAGGCTGAGGCTAATCGTAGCGCTGATAGAGATTCGCCCCGATCTGCTGCCTGAACTGCAGGCGATCGTCTTTTCCGCTACTGAGCCTGACGGGCCCGAATGGGACGCGGACGAAGGCGGGCACATTCTCCGTAGCGGCATGGACGCGCTGCGACGTCGACGAGTGCTGATCCCCCTGAGTCTGGCAGAGGCCTTTGTCCGGGCAAAGCGACCGAACCTGCGCTTCGCTGGCGTCGCGGCGATTGGTGCCTACGGCACCCAGGAAGCACTAGATTTGCTCCTCACTCTTTACAGGACGACGAGAGAGGACAGGTCTACAATCTTTCAGGAAATCGAGGTGGTCGCTGCACGATTGGGACTTACAATCATGTCAGCGGACCTGGAGTGACGAGCTGAACCTCCCCGCTGGTCTCGTTCCCATTCTTGTCATGTCTCGAGCCGAGGCCAGCCTGGGTGACTAAAAATACCGGCCTACTGGTGTTTAGGGAAACTATGGCAAAGATTGTCAAAATTCGGCTGATCTCACACCGGCATCCTCTAGCTGCTCTCGATCTGGCAGATCACGCAAGCTCTGCAAATCAAACGCCATGAGGAATTTTTCCGTCGTCACGAAGGTGTACGGAGCACCACGACGCGGACTGCGCGGCCCAGTGGCAATCAGGTCTTGGGTATGCAGCCGCCCAATCAGGTCACGGCTGATCTCTTTACCAAAAATGTCCTTCAGCCCATCGCGCGTAATCGGCTGGTTGTAGGCCACGGCAGCCAGAACGGCGACGTCGAACTCGCGCAAATCTAGATCCTGTCCGCCCACATCCGCCGCCGCGCGGATCACAGCAGCATAGGTCGCGCGCGTGCGCAGCATCCAAGCACCAGCAACGACCGCAACCTCATAGGGTCGGTCGGCCACATCCGCGATGAGATCTTCAATCAACAGATCAACCGAAACCCCCTGCCCCACGACACGGGCCAAGTCTTCGCGCGGTACCGGCGACGCGCTGGCAAACAGAACCGCCTCGATCCGGCGCATCCATTCCCGCCAACGCAGTTCATGCGGCAGGTCTTCCAGCTCGCGGTCGATATCTGCGTCAGGCCGGTCCTTTGCCATATCAGACCCCGTACAGCCGGAACGTGTCCCGCCCGGTCAATTCGCGCACCACGCCCAGATCCACCAACCGATCACAGAACCGGCGCGCGGCGCGGTCACTCATGCCAGTGCGACCAGTCAAGGCGATCGCCGGCGACAGCGCATCTTTCGACAGGAATAGCGCGACCGCGTCCCCTGCCCCCTTCGCCCGCAGTTTTGGGACAACAGACCGCAGGCAAGCTGCACGGCGGGTCAAGTCAGATGCGATTGAAAGCGCCCGACCGATCGACGAGACCAGCGCTTTATGACACACCAGCTGCAGCTCCTGACCCTGCATCCGCAGATCGCGCGATTTCAGGCCGGTCGCCAGAAGCGGCAGAACGTGCGTCCATCCCAAAGACTGCGCCAAGACGGCATCCGCTAGGATCAGCGCCATGACCTCTTCACGCGGATGCGCAGCCAAAACTGTTTCCAGAACAGTCGCGGCACGCATGACCGGCCCACCCCGCCCCATATCCAGCCACGTGGCAATCTGTTCGGGGGTGGCCGCGGGCAAGGCCTTCTGTAAGGTCGCAACCGAGATCGGACGTGCGGTCGCCCGCTGCCATTGCAGATAGATCGCGCCTGCCGGCCCTGGCTGATCGCCCGGCCGCAACAGATGCACCGCGTCTCGAATGTCCCCAGCCCTTTCGGGCCTGCCCAGCAGACATACGCACGCCTCTGCTGCGGTCAGGCTTAGCCTATCGCGTAACAAGGCGTGGGGGACGTCGTCATGCCCTACCACAAGATGCAGCGTGGCTAGTGCTGCCCCTGACAAAAACGCCACATCTTCAAGGGTTTCCGCACGCGCAGAGGTGACCCACGCCGGCATCCGGGGTAGGCTGTCGGGAGCGTCAACAAGGTTTGTTTGGGCAAATGACATGACGTAAGTCTATCTTAGCACGGCGCTTATATCCAGATAATAGCACTCTAACCGCCCCATCCTGCCGGTCTCTTCTATGTCCAATAAGTTTGCATTATCGGACGTAAAAAGATAGGCTGGGCGACAGTTCAAATTCATTGCAGGATTCACTGGAAAATGGCCTCAGAGGACGAGAAACACACTTCATCAAACTCTGGTGCGTTTAATATTGCTCCGGACGACGAGAGAGATCAAGAAAAAAGCGATAGGATCGGCCTTCCCATACATGTCGCTGGCTCGGGCACCTTCGATCGCCTCGTTGATACCGCGCGGGATTACGCCCGCCAAGCGACGTCAGAGAACACCAACAAGGCCTATAAGAAGGACTGGGCGCATTTCTCCAGCTGGTGCCGCAGACGTGGTGCCGACCCCCTGCCCCCGTCTCCGGAACTGGT
>Ga0209345_10005383_pt1 | contig 11897 bp, 11 predicted proteins | sample Cruoilmetagenom7_FD_187294 | JGI IMG/M metagenome (GOLD analysis project Ga0209345, IMG submission 187294) | Oil polluted marine microbial communities from Coal Oil Point, Santa Barbara, California, USA - Sample 7 (SPAdes) (version 2) | ecosystem: Environmental > Aquatic > Marine > Oil seeps ...
GGGGCAGCGCCGACCCGCCCCCATGGGGCGGCGCTTTCAGCACCACCCCGCGGCTCGGCGCTGCCCTTCCCGCTTAAACGCAGCGTTCAGCCCATCGCCCGCAGCCGCTTGATTAAGCTCGACGTATCCCACCGCGCGCCACCAAGCTTCTGTACATCCTTATAGAATTGATCCACCAGCGCCGTCACCGGCAGGCTCGCCCCGGTCTCGTCCGCCGCATCCAAACAGATGCCAAGATCTTTACGCATCCAATCCACCGCAAACCCGTGGTTGAACTCATCGTCCAGCATGGTCTCGTAACGGTTCTCCATCTGCCAAGAGCCTGCGGCGCCTTGACTGATCACCTCAACCACCGCGCGGCCATCAAGCCCCGCCTTCTCGGCAAAATGTAGCGCTTCGGACAGACCTTGCACCAGCCCGGCAATGGCGATCTGGTTGCACATCTTGGTCATCTGACCCGCGCCGCTGTCGCCAATGCGGCGGCAAATCTTGGAATAGACTTCCATCACCGGGAGTGCTTGCTCAAACGCACCTGCGTCACCGCCACACATAATTGACAACTGGCCGTTTTCCGCACCCGCCTGACCGCCTGAAATCGGCGCGTCGACAAAACTTACCTGCGCATCAGCGGCTGCGGCATAAAGTTCGCGCGTCACCGCCGCAGAAACGGTCGTGTGATCGACAAAGACAGCCCCCGCCGTCATGCCGCCAAAAGCACCATCATCGCCCAGACAGACCGAACGTAGATCGTCGTCATTGCCCACGCAGGACATGACAAACTCCGCCCCCTGTGCGGCCTCCCGAGGGGTCTTGGCCATGGCACCGCCATAGGTCTTGGCCCAGTCTGCTGCCTTGCTCTCAGTACGGTTATAGACGGTCACATCGTGGCCGGCTTTTTGCAGGTGCCCTGCCATCGGGGCGCCCATGACACCCAGTCCTAGAAACGCGAGCTTTGCCATGTGCTTTTCCTTGTCATTCAGTTGCGTTATTGCCTGTGACTACACCTACCACCCTGCGCGCCCCGGTCAATCTGCGCGCCAGTCGAGGAACTTCCGATGGCATTGATGTTTCGCTGGCTTGTGCGATTGACGGCGTTTTTGATTACGCTGACCGTGATCGTGCTGCTGCTGGTCTATTGGTTCGCTGCACGTTCCCTGCCCGACTATGACGATACGGTACGGGTGCGCGGCGTCAGCGCAGCGGTTGAGGTGGTGCGCGACAATGCCAATGTGCCGCATATTTTTGGGGAAAATGACGCAGACGTCTTTTTTGGGCTCGGCTTTGCACATGCGCAGGACAGGCTGTGGCAATTGATCACCCTGCGCCGTACCGCGCAGGGGCGGTTGTCTGAGGTGTTTGGCACCTCAACGCTGACCACCGACAAACTCATGCGGCGCTATGACCTTTACCGCCTCGCCGTTCGTTCTGCCGAAAAGCTTGACCCTGAAACCACCGCCGCGCTGGAAGCCTATTCGGCGGGGATCAACGCCCGACTGGACCAGATCAACACCGAAGCGCTTGGCCGAGGCGCGCCCGAGATGTGGCTTTTCAATGCGCCGATGGCACCTTGGCGCCCGGCGGATTCGCTTGCTGTGGCCAAGCTCATGGGCTTGCAGATGTCCGGCCATCTGGAGGCGGAAGTGCTACGCGCGCGGGTCTCGCTGGAGCTAACCGAGCCCGACCGCCTTAAAGACATCCTGCCCGATGTGCCCGGCTCGGGCGTCGCAGCCCTGCCTGAATATGCATCGCTGTTCCCAAATGCGACCCGCTATGCAGCCAGCCAACCAGTGAACACAGATCCCCTGTCGCCCTTCAAACGCCAAGCCTTTGCCGGGGCGTCGAACGCTTGGGCGGCGGCCCCTTCGCGTTCAGCGGCTGGTGGCACGCTTTTGGCCAATGATCCGCATCTGGGCTTTAGCGCACCCGGAATTTGGTATCTCGCGCGGTTGGAGCTTGAAACAGGCGGCGTTATCGGCGGCACGATCCCCGGCATGCCGGTGGTGCTGACAGGTCGTAGTGCTGATCTCGGCTGGGGTTTGACCACCGCCTATGTCGATGACCAAGACGTCTATATCGAAGAGTTAAACCCAGACAATACCGAGGAATACCGCACCCCGGATGGGTTCAAGAAGTTCCGCAAACGCTCCTCAATCATCAACATCAAAGATGCTGATCCCGTTACCGTTACACTGCGTTGGACAGACAATGGCCCAGTGCTGCCCGGCAGCCATTACAACCTTGGCGGCATCACGCCCGCAGGCCATGTCGCGACTGTCGCCTCCACCTTGTTGCGCGACGATGATGCCTCTCTTGCTGCCGCGATGAAAGTCATGCGCGCGAAATCGGTGCAGCAGGCCATAAACGCGGCGACAGATTATGTCGCCCCGGCACAGAACCTCACGTTGGTGGACAGCGACACGATCGCCATGAAAACCATCGGTGCTATGCCCCGCCGCAATGCCCAGCACCAAAGCCAAGGGCGTATGCCAACCCCCGGCTGGGTTGCCGCGAACCGCTGGGATGGCGTCATGCCCTTTACCGCCAATCCAGAGTTCATCGCCCCGCCGGGCGGCATCTTGGGCAATACCAACAACAAAACCGTCGACCGCCCCTTCCCCAACCATGTCTCCTTTGTCTGGGGCGACACACAGCGGGTGAAGCGTTGGCAGCGGCTGATGCAGAACCGTCAGGTTCACACCCGCGACAGTTTCATCGAAGCGCAGCTTGATACGGTCAGCCCCACCGCCCGCGCTCTTCTGCCTTTGATCGGCACCGAACTGTGGTTCACCGGAGAGGCCGCGCCCGAAGGCACACCCGAACGCCAGCGCCAACGTGCGCTTGATTTGCTTGCGGGCTGGTCGGGCGAGATGAACGAACATCTGCCAGAGCCGCTGATCTACGCTGCTTGGGTCCGCGCCCTGCAGGACCGGTTGATCCGCGACGAGCTTGGGCCCTTGGCCGAGGAGTTCACCCATGTACAGCCGCTCTTCATCGAACGCGCCTTCCGCGATGTCGATGGCGCGGCAAAATGGTGCGACGTGCGCCAATCTGCGCCGGTTGAGACCTGCCACGACATGGCCCGCCTCGCCCTCGACGACGCGCTGTTGTGGATCAATGAGACATGGGGCACGCAGCTTGAATCCCTCCGCTGGGGCGATGCCCATCAGGCGACACATGATCACCCGGTCTTGGGCGACGTGCCGCTGCTGCGCTACTTCGTGAACATCCGCCAGTCGACCTCGGGCGGGGACAACACGCTGCAACGCGGTCTGACGCGCGGCACCGGGAAAGACCCGTTCTTTAATGTGCATGGCGCCGGCTACCGTGGGGTTTATGATTTCGCCGATCCCGACAGTTCGGTCTTTGTCACCTCTACCGGCCAATCAGGCCACTTCCTGTCGCGTCACTATGACGACATGGCCCAGCTTTGGCGGCGCGGTGAGTATATCCCGATGTCACTGGACACTGAACTTGCCCGCGCCGCTGCGGTGGGCGTCACCCGGCTGGAGCCTGCGCAATGAGTGCCCGCGTTATCCTGCTCAACAAACCCTACGGCGTGCTGTCCCAGTTCACCGATAAAGGGACCGAGGGCAGCAGCCGCCCAACCCTCTCGGCCTATATTGACGAGCCGGGATTCTACCCCGCAGGCCGCTTGGACCGCGACAGCGAAGGGCTGATGGTGCTGACCGATCACGGCCCGCTTCAGGCCCGCATTGCGAATCCGAAATACAAACGCCCTAAGACCTATCTTGTGCAGGTCGAAGGCACGCCTGATGACAAGATGCTAGAGGCATTGCGCAAAGGCGTGGCGCTGAAGGATGGCATGACGAAACCGGCGGAAGTCGCCCAGATCGACGCGCCTGAAGCCCTCTGGCCCCGCGATCCGCCGGTCCGTTTTCGCAAGACGGTGCCCGAGGCTTGGCTGCGCCTCACCATCCGCGAGGGGCGCAACCGTCAGGTGCGGCGCATGACGGCCCATGTGGGCCTGCCAACGCTCAGGCTGATCCGCGAAAGCGTCGGCGATTGGGAGCTGGCCGGTCTGCGCCCCGGCATGTGGCGCTGGTCGACCGAGAATGGCCGTTAGGTCAGCGCCCGCGTGATGGCCACGCCGAGCGTCGCAGAGGTGCCGGTCAGCACCGAGCCCCAAGTGAAGTCGCGCGACACCATGGCATAGGTCCAGTCTTTCAACGTCGCGAGATTGGTGAACTCATAGGTGCCGTAAGCCATAGCGCCGATCAGCACGCCGTTGCCAAAGACCCAAAGCAGCGAATGGTCCTGCGTCATCGCAGGCCAAGCCACGAAGTAGAGCAACACGCCCACGTAAAAGGCATAGAACACCCCGGCAGGCGCAATCCGGAAATCATCCAAGAGCCAATCCCCGATGTCGCGCTCGAACACAGGTTTAATAATGTAGGTCAGCCCGAGGTAGTCGAGCCCCATAAACAGGATGAAGGTGGCGAGGTAGAGGATCACGAGGGTCATGGCAGCTCCGGTTTGTTTGAAGTTGATATGAAGCGCGGCGCCGCGATTGCGACCAATTGGCGTGAATTATCCTTCCAAAAACGCAACTGAGCAGCGGATTGGAGCCAATTTCCACCGCCCAGACCAATTTCTGCTGGATTCCCACCCGCAATCGAAAGCACATAGACGGGGGTTTCAGGAGGTCCGACCTTTGCGCATCACAACACAACATTCGAAAATCACGCTCGCCCTGATCGGCCTCACCGTACTGACCGCCTGCGGCGGATCGCGAGAGGCGCCCAAACCCCGCCCTGCCGCGGCGGAGGTCGAATGTATGGCGCGGGCGATGTACTTCGAATCCAACCGCTCAAGCCCCAGCGGGATGCTGGCGGTCGGCAGTGTGGTGATGAACCGCGTCCACTCTGACAGCTTCCCCAATACCGTTTGCGGCGTTGTCGGCCAGCGCAATCAATTTGCGCCGGGGGTGATGACCAAACCGATGAACAAGGGCGCAGGCCTTGCGCGGCAGATGGCGGTGGCCGTGCTCAGCGGCGAGCGGCACCCCAAAGTGTCCCGCGCGAAGTTCTTTCACGCCGCCTGGTACCGGGCAAATTACAACAACATGCACTACGTTGTGACAGCGGGCGGCAACGCCTTTTATGAAAAGCGCCGCCCAGAGCAGGTCACCAATCGGCGACCCTTTCCCGAAGAGTAACGGTCACAACTGTTGGAACTCGGCTTCTTGCCGGGCCGACCAACGCACGGTGATCTCGAAACCGTCCTCGGTCTGGCGCTCGCCTTCGACAACATCCTGAGCAAATAGCCAAGCGCGCCTTTTGCCGTCCGCAAAGTCAAGCGTCAGCACCGCCCCGCGCACCGCCCCTTGCAGCGCTTCGGCGATGACTTCTTGCAGATTGTCCAACCCTTCGCCGGTTATGGCCGAGATTGCCAAAACATCTTCGTTGCGCGCCGCACGTGCGCGCATGGCATCAGCGCGGTCTTCGGGCAGCAGGTCAAGCTTGTTCCACACCTCAAAACTGCGGGTCTCTTTCGGCACGCCCAAGGATGCAAGGATATCACGCACGTTCTGCGCCTGCTCTTCGGTCTCGGCATGGGACACATCGCGCACGTGGCAGATGATGTCGGCAGCCAGCACCTCTTCCAAAGTGGCGCGGAAGGCGGCGACGAGTTCCGTGGGTAGGTCTGAGATAAAGCCAACGGTGTCGCTGAGGATGATCTCAGGCCCATCGGGCAGCACGAGGCTGCGCATGGTCGGGTCGAGCGTGGCAAAGAGCATGTCTTTGGCCATGACCTCGGCCCCAGTCAAGCGATTGAAAAGCGTGGATTTCCCAGCGTTGGTATAGCCCACCAGGGCCACAATAGGGAACGGCACCTTGGCCCGCGCGGCGCGGTGCAGGGCACGGGTTTTCACGACTTTTTCCAACTGGCGGCGCAGGCGCACCAACTGGTCATCAATGGCGCGGCGGTCGGCCTCAATCTGCGTTTCACCCGGACCACCAACAAAGCCCAAACCGCCCCGCTGACGCTCAAGGTGGGTCCAAGCCCGCACCAGCCGCGTGCGCTGATAGTTCAGCGCGGCCATTTCGACCTGCAACACACCTTCGCGCGTGGCGGCGCGGTCGCTAAAGATTTCGAGAATCAGCCCGGTGCGGTCGAGCAGTTTGACGCCCCAAGCTTTTTCAAGGTTGCGCTGCTGCACCGGCGTCACCGGACCGTCGACCAAGACAAGCTCGACTTCAGCATCTTTCATGCGCTGATCGAGTTCTTCGATCTTGCCCTTGCCGAACAACATCCCGGCGTGAACCGTGCGCAATGGCACGACTTCGGCCCCCGTGACCTCCAACTCCGGCAGCGCTTCGGCCAAGGCCACAGCCTCGGCCAGCGCAGGCGCGGGTGCGCGGCGGTCATTGTCGGATTTGATGTCAGGGTGCAGCACCCAGGCGCGCGTAACGCGCGGCCCGTCGCTGTTATCGATCTGAAAAGTTGGACGGCTCAAGAAGCGTCTTCGCCCTCATAAAGGCTGATCGGCTGACTTGGCATAATGGTCGAGATCGCATGCTTGTAGACAAGCTGGCTCTGACCATCACGGCGCAGCAGAACGCAGAAGTTATCGAACCACGTGATCACACCTTGCAGCTTAACCCCGTTGATCAAAAAGATCGTCACCGGGACTTTGGTCTTGCGCACGTGGTTGAGGAACGCATCCTGAAGGTTCTGTCTGTCTGACGCCATCGTAGTCTCGCCTTTATTCTTGCTGGCGTCCGCGTACCGGACCCCCCCATTACGCCAACTATGAAGCGGGAGGGCGCGAGTTTCCAGACCAAATGTCAGTGAACCCGGTGCAACAGGGGTGCAATCGTGTCAGGCGCGCCACAAATTCGGACTGAGCAGCGCAATAATTGCCAAAGTTTCGAGCCGGCCAAGCACCATTGCACCACAAAGGATCGCTTTTGCGGCCAAACCAAGCTCAATCAGCCGGATCGGCGCGTCGGCGGCATGCTCAATCAGCGGCCCGGTGGTCGAGAGAGTCGCCACCGACATGACCATTGCCGCGTCAAAGGGCGCGCCTGTGAGCGTTAGCAGCAGCGTCACCCCGGCCAGCGACATGGCAAAGAGCATAAAGAATATCCACGCGATAAAGGCGCCGTTGCTTTGCAATCGTCGCCCTGCCGTACCTGCCCCGCTGACCGAGTTGGGATACACCAGCCGGTCCATCTCGCGGACACCGTTTTGATAGAGCGCAAAGACCCGCAGCAGTTTCACGCCCCCCGCCGTGGTCGCCACACCGCCGCCGATCAGCGCAAGCCCCATGAGCACTAGCCCCGGTGTGCGCAGCCCAGACCAGCCCTGCGCCTCCACCCAATGCTCCGAGACAAATCCCGTGGTGGTAAGAAACGACGTGACCGTAAACACCGCGCCCCAAAGAGCGTGCAAGGCGCGCACTCCATCGACTTCTAGCTCGACTTCGAAGGCGCCGATCCAATGCCGCACGAAAAGCAGCAGCGGAACGCCAATTATCACGATAATCCCGATGCGGAACTCAGGGTCGGTTAGCAGCCCGCCTTGGGTCGCTGTCACTGTATCCTTGGAAAAGGTCAGCCGGGACAATGCGAAGAACATGAACAGCATCATCACCGCCTCGCCCGAGACGTTGATCTGTGCGTCTTCCACCCCGCCAATCGGCGAAATACCTGAGGTCGCCAGCACCGACATCGCATGGGCGAGCGCCACGAGCGCGGTCTCTCCACCAATCACCAGCAACAGCCATAGCAACAGCGTCAGTCCGGCATAGATCGGCGCCAGCGCCTGCGTGGTGCGCAGCAGGCGCTGGCGTGGCGTGATCCGGCCCATGCGCACACCCCCGCGATCATCCGGGCGGCCCGGCTCGGCCTGCGCGGTGACTTCAAAACCGCCAAGGTGAAGCGGCGCGAGGATCGCCGAGGCGGTCACCCACATCAGCAGCCCACCCATCCAGCCCACCTGCGCGCGCCACAGGTGCAGCGTGTTGCTTAGCCTTTCGGGATTGTCAAAAACCGTGGCGCCTGTGGTGGTCATCGCGCTGACCATTTCGAAATAGACATTTACAAACCGGGTGGTCGGCAGCGCTTCGAGGAAAGGCACGGCAAAGAACACAGGCAACAGTAAGAAGGCAGACAAAAGTGAGAGCAACGGCCCAAGTGCGCCGTCCAAGGGTTTGCGTCCGGCATGGGCGATGGCGATCAGGGTAAAGGCCACCAGCCCCAAAATCCCGGCATAGAGAAAGGCTCGGCTGGCAACATGGTCATTCACCACCAGCCCGTGAATTGATGGCACGATCATCGACAGGGCCGAGACGCCAAACAGCTGCAAAAACAGCGGCAGCTGGGTGATCTCACGGCGAATGGTGGTCGATTGCGACACTTTCGGCCCCTCGGTTTAGAAGAAGTCGATCGAGACCTGCAAAAGCTGCTCAACCCGTGGCACGTCTTCGGCCAAGGCAAACAGCGCCACAACATCACCCTCGTCAATGCGGGTGTTGCCCTTGGGGCGGATCACCTTGCCCTCTTTGCGCAGCATGCCGATCAGCACACCTTCGGGAAAGTCGATCTCTGACACTTTCTTGCCCGCCAGCGGCGATGTCGACAGCACTTCGGCCTCAATCACTTCGGCCTCGGCGTCCCCGATGGAGTAGACCGCCCGGACACGGCCGTGCCGAATATGGCGCAGGATTGAGCTTACAGTGGTTGCGCGCGGGTTGATGTAGGCGTCGATGCCCAGGGGGTTCATCAGCGGCACCAGCGTCGGGTCGTTGATCAGCGCGATGACATAATCGCAGCCCTCGGCCTTGGCCCGCACACAGGCGAGCATGTTTGTCTTGTCATCGTCGGTCACCGCCAGCATCGCATCGGCGCGGCTGATCCCCGCTTCGGCAAGCAGGGCCGCATCCAGCCCGTCGCCGTTCAGAACGATGGTCCGTTCCAGCGCCTCGGCGGCACGTTCGGCGCTCTTGCGGTTTTTCTCAATCATCTTGGTGCGCACGCGCAGTGGCCCGGCCTCCAGATGCTGCGCGACGGTCAACCCGACATTGCCGCCGCCAACCAGCACGACACGTTCCTGTTTGGTGGTCTGCTTGCCGAAAATCTCCATCGTGCGGGCGACATCTTCGTGGTGGGAAAAGACATAGCAATCGTCACCGGGGAATAGCTGGTCTTTGGCCTCGGGCGCGAACAATGTGCCATCTCGGCGCACGCCCACGACCACGGCGCGCAGGGTCGAGAACAGGTCGGTCAACTGCCGCAGCGGCGTGTTGACCACCGGGCAGTCTTCGTCAATCGTGATGCCCAGCAGTTGCGCCTGCCCGTCCATAAAGGTTTCGGTGTCAAAAGACGCAGGCGCGCTAAGCCGTTGCAGGGCGGCAGTGGCAACCTCCATCTCGGGGCTGATGACCACGTCAATCGGCATGTGATCGCGGCGGTAGAGGTCGGAATAAATCGCGTCGAGATAGGACTGGCTGCGCAAGCGGGCGATCTTGCGGTTGATGCCAAAGACCGAATGGGCCACCTGACAGGTCACCATATTGACCTCATCGGAATGGGTCGCGGCGATGATCATCTCGGCGTCGCGCGCCCCGGCACGGTCGAGCACATCGGGGTAGCTCGCGAAGCCCGCGATGCCCTGCACATCCAGCGTATCTGTGGCGCGGCGGATCAGTTCGGCATTGCTATCAACCACTGTGACATCGTTGCGTTCGCCGCTGAGGTGCCGCGCGATCTGCCAGCCCACCTGCCCTGCACCACAAATGATGATCTTCATAAAGGCTTCCTTACCTTGGGCCTTACGCTGCACCTTACTTTGGGGCCGCGATCATATCAGGTCGGTTAGATGGCATGACAGATGGGTTGGCAAGGGTCAAATCAATTGTCATGGCCGCGTAACAAGGGCATCATGGCGGCATGAAACTGATCCCGCACCGCCTGCCCCGCTCCGCCGCCCTATTGACCATTGTCGCACTGGGTGCCGCCGCCTGTGCGCCGCTAAATACTTATTACAAGCCGGGGGCGAACATGGCACAGGTCAGTCGTGCCACCACCGCGTGCGAGGTAAAGGCGCTGCGCGATGTGCCTGCCTCTACCCAAGTGCGGCGCAGCCCGCCGCGCTATGTACCGCCGCGGCAATTCTGTGATGCCAACAACAATTGCACCACCAAAGGGGGCTTCTACATCCCCGGCGAATTGGTGACATTCGACCCCAACGCCGGCTTGCGCAAACGGGTGGAAACGCAATGTATGGCCGACAGCGGCTTTGCGCCCGTGTCGATCCCCGCCTGCCCGAGCGGTGTGGCGCGCGCAGCCCCGGCCCGGGCCACCACGACCCTGCCAGCGCTGAACCAGAATTCCTGTGTAATCCGCAACTCGGATGGGTCGTTCCAGATCGTGACACGCGGTTAAGGGCACGGATGCGAGGGGTTGGCCCCTCGCGCTTCCCAAGCGCGTCTTAATCCGCCGCCTCGGTCTCTTCGTCCACATGGGCCACCCGCACGCCCGCTTTGGCCGAAGTCACGACACCGAGCGATTTCAGCTTCCGGTGCAACGCAGAGCGCTCCATGCCGACGAAATTCGCCGTGCGGCTGATGTTGCCGCCAAAGCGGTTGATCTGGGTCAGCAAATATTCCCGTTCAAAGGCCTCGCGCGCCTCGCGCAGCGGCAGGGTCGCCAGGGCACCAGACAGGACAACGCGGCCTTCCTCGCCGCCGCCATCTTCTTCGCCGGGCAATTCACGCGCCTCAATCGGGCCGGAGCCATCACCAAGGATCAGCACCCGTTCCACAAGGTTCTTGAGCTGCCGCACATTACCCGGCCAGACCATCGTTTGCATCAGCGCGACAGCGTCTTCGGTCAGGCTGCGCTGCGGCAGACCTTGGGAGGCGTTGAATTCCGCGATAAAATGCTCGGCCAGCAGTGGAATATCCTCGCGCCGTTCTTCCAACGAGGGCACGGCAATCGGCACGACGTTGAGACGATGGTAAAGTTCCTGCCGGAAAGTATCGGCCTTGATCGCCTGATCCAGATCGCGGTTGGTGGAGGAGATGACCCGCAGGTCGACCCGCACCTTATCATTGCCGCCGACGCGGTTAAATTGCTGGTCCACCAACACCCGCAGGATTTTGGACTGGGTGCCGAGCGGCATGTCCGCGACCTCGTCAAAATAGATCACCCCGCCGTGGGCCTGTTCGAGCAGGCCCGGTTCAATCCCCCGGTCCGGCGTTTCGCGGCCAAAGAGCACTTCCTCCATCCGGTCCGGCGCAACGCCTGCGCAGTTGACCGTAACAAAGGGCGCCGAAGCACGGGCGGAATTGGAGTGGATATAGCGGGCGGCCACTTCTTTGCCCGAGCCCGCAGGGCCGGTCAGCATCACGCGGCCATTGGATTTAGTAACTTTGTCGAGTTGGCTCAGCAACGCGCGGTATGGGGCCGAGGTGCCAATCATCTCGGCGGTGGAGGTATCGCGACGTTTAAGGGTCTGGTTCTCGCGGCGCAGGCGGGAGGTTTCCATCGCGCGGCGGATCACGACAAGCAACTGATCGATATTAAAGGGCTTTTCGATGAAGTCGTAGGCGCCCTGTTTGATTGCCGCCACGGCGATCTCGATATTGCCATGGCCTGAAATGATGACCACCGGCACATCTGGATTGTCGCGTTTCACGGTTTTCAAAATGTCGATCCCGTCCATCCGGCTGTCTTTGAGCCAAATATCAAGAATGATCAGCGCCGGGGCTTCGGCGTTGATCTCGCCCATCGCCTCGTCAGAATTTCCGGCCAGCCGGGTGGCAAAGCCTTCGTCTTGCAGAATATCCGAGATCAACTCACGGATGTCGCGTTCGTCATCTACAATCAGGATGTCACTCATCTGCCTTGTCCCCTTGCTGTGCTATTGTG
>Ga0209345_10005384_pt1 | contig 11896 bp, 9 predicted proteins | sample Cruoilmetagenom7_FD_187294 | JGI IMG/M metagenome (GOLD analysis project Ga0209345, IMG submission 187294) | Oil polluted marine microbial communities from Coal Oil Point, Santa Barbara, California, USA - Sample 7 (SPAdes) (version 2) | ecosystem: Environmental > Aquatic > Marine > Oil seeps ...
AGATTGATTAGATCCGTTGGTAAGAATTTCTTTGTTTGTTTCTGGACTCACAATAACTTCGCAACCAAGACTTGTAAGCATTCCTTCCCATAATGGAAAATACTTGTAGAAATACAGGGAACGTGGGATACCTACCTTCAGTCTTTTCGTCTTTTCAGTCTTTTTCGTTTTTTCAGTCTTTTTATAATTCGTCTTTTCGTACAAGTTTCGAAATAGGTTCTTGGGATCAGTTCGTTCTTTCACTTTATCGTAAAATTTCTTGTTATATACCTTCCAGAACAAGTCTTCTTCGTAGAAATTGTGAGTTATCAAGGTTTTCATTCCCTTGAGCTCATGAACCTTTTCTTCTAGCGCTTTATAGAAGTTAAATCCCTTTCTTTTTTGCTCGAACCCGTAGATGGCAAAATCTATGAATAGCTCATCCTCGATGGGAGCGATCATGTCTTGATTGAGCCACGGGTAGAACTTGTACCCATCTAGCTTGTTTTTTTGCATGCGGTAAGGGACGATCCAAACCGGGAAGTAATCAAATAACTCCAGGTACCAATTGAAAAACTCTTCCGCGTGAGTGATTGGTATGAAGACATCAATAATCACGTCCGGTTCTCCCCCCTTCTTAGTTAAAAATGGTAATCGTTCGCTGATCTTAAGAATATTTGTCGATCCAAGTATAAAGGGCCCTACTAACCACCGGACTACTTTATTCTCAAAAATTCCTCCAGCAACATTCCGTATCGACCAGTGGCAATCTGCATCATACCTGAAAAAATAATCTATGGTGGAGAGGAAGTCTTGCTTTTTTTCCATCGCACTTTTGTAATAAATATCGTAGAAATATTTACTCTTGTAAGGAGCTTCCTCCTCATTAACGAAGCTGGCAACGCAGAGTACGTTCATATTCTCGGAGAAGATAAGCCCGTCCATCATTTCAATATCCTGCTTTTCGTAGTGTTGCTTGATAGCTTCCATGTATTCACTAAAAGTATCGTAACGGATGTAATCGATACGGACGCACTCTTTTGCTGGAACGAGCCTGAACTTCAGGAGCGTGATGATTGCAATCGTGCCGAAACTCCCGTGCAGCATCTCGAATATTTCATGGTTATCACTTTTCGTGCATAACATTATGTCACCTGTTCCTGTCACAATCTCTATTTCTTCACAGGAGTCGAAAAATCCCCCATACTTGAAAGACATGGATTCAACTGAACATCCTGCTACTACCCCGCCTATCGTGATTTCCTTGAGCTCGGAAACACATTGCGGTACGAGCCCATACTTTAAGGTTTCTCTTGTAAGCCTAACAAAAGTAATCCCTGCTTCTGCAATACATGTCCTTGTATCCGTGTTTATCTCAATAATGTCTGTAAGTGACCTCACGTCTATCGGCTTGTCACTATAGGTCGGGTTATCCGACTGTGGAGCCATGTGGGAAACGCTCGCCTTTTTTAGAGAGAAATATTCCCCCGGCTTCGCGTTATCGTACGCATTTTTAACCATTTCAGAGATCGCTTCTACTTTTCTTTTATGTATTGCTAGTTTTTCTTCGCTCATGTCAAACACGGTTTTTTCAAGTAGAATATAACAGCTTTTACAAACTTTGATTAAAAAATCCTCAATTAAATAAAAAATTACCCAATACCAACAGATTATCAATTGTATGATATTTTAATAAAAAAACTGAGCAAAATTAATAATTAAAAAATAGATATCAACTTATCACTAAAGCTTAATAGAAGAAAAAATTTTAATTTATTTTATAATTCACTTCCTAATTTTTTTAAAAAACCTAAAATTACTTCACTTGATAAATAAAACCCCTTTTTAATTAGAAGATCTAAATTTTCTAATATTTCTTGTTCATTTTTTAGCCCTCTTTTATTAACGAGTGATAATATCCCTAAAGTTCCTAATACATCTATCTTTAGAGATTTAGCAATATTTCTTGCTTTTTTCTCATCAATAAGTAATAATGGGTTATCTGATTCTATACATAAATTAAGCGCTTCGGTTTCTCCTTTTCCTAGGTTTAATTCAGGCATTTTTAGAGTAGTAATCTCTTTAATTAGAATCCATTTTTTTTTAATTTCTTTCTTTAAAATCTCTCCATCTTTATTTAAAGTTCTAGGTGTATTTAATATTTCATCATAAACAGCTTTAGGAATAATTATTTCTTTAAAAAGGCTTTTTAATATGGATAGTTCATTTTTTTTAATGAAGGCAATTAAAGGAGTTGAATTTGAAATGATTGAATATTGTTTCATAATTCTTTAACCTTTTCGAAATCACTTTTTAATTCTTCAAGGTCATAATTAAGAGGAATTCTATTTTGTGACAATTTTTCCAACATTTCCCAAATAGATAGAGAACTTAATTCCGCTGCTTTTCCTAAAGAAATTTCTTTTTTTTGATACAATTTTAAAGCATATTCTAGTTTCCATTCAGGGATTGCTTTATTTAACAGCCTTCTCACTACACTAGACCTATCAAGATTCTCTAACCTTGCAATTCTTTCTATCTCTTCAACCATTTTATCTGGTAACCTTGATGTTATAGTCTTGCCCATATTTAATCATCCTTTATTATATGTGTTAAACACAAAAAAATTAACACAATATTTTTTTATAAATTTTTGCCTTTCTTTGGTGAAAAAATAAATTGCATAGAAAAATCGAATTATAAGATTATTTCATTTGAATAATCCTTTTGAATTATTAAAAATGGCTTAAAAAATAGTTAATATTTTTTTCATTAAGCAGATTTAATCGTTAATTTATCCCTTCTCCCGACTGTCAATCCCTTTTTCTTTCTTCGGATCATTTCGACAAAACTTTCTACTCTTGTGAGCAATCCGGCCTCCCCGCTATGCTCGTCCATTATAATTTCTAAAAAGGGAAGTCCTACAACTTTCATGTCTCTCATGATCAGTTCAGAGATAAGGCTATCTGGTCCGCATGCGAAGCTGATTAGGAAAATTACGCCATCTATTTCGTCGCGTCCTTTCGTAAGGAAATATCGAATAGCCTGCATTATTTCCTCTTCGTGTCTCCAATAATTTTGTAATTTTGCCCCTCTTGGGTTCACTATAACGGGCGTCTTGAAAATAGATTCTGGTAGATTTTCTATGGTAATGTGGTCAACTCCTTGGTCTTTCAATTTTTTTTGAAAATCAAGGTTAATAAAAGTATCAAATATATTATAAACATGCCCTAATAGCAAAAATCGAATATCTCCTTTGCTTTTTCTTTTTGGTAAGGTAAAGGGGCGATTTCTTTCGACTAATCTTAAAGCGTGGTTAACTGAGGCGCCCTTTCTAAGAAAATCGTGATAGTCATCGAAATATTTTTGCGCTTCTTTATAAGCATTTAAGGCTTTGTTTTGACTTTTCCCTAGTTGCTTTCCGAGTTCAACGACAGCTGTCGATATCGGAAACTCTTTAATGTTTACTTCAAAATTTAAAATCTTTGGAATGCCAGGTAGAATTTTAATAACATCTGGTAAAGACAAAAATTTAGGGCAAAAGTACGAATCTTTAACTTCCGAAACATACCTAGGTACAAAAACGAAGTCTAAATCAGGATGATCTTTTACTAACCTTAAGAGTTGACCGTAATATATCTTGACTGGAATACACAATTCCCCAAATCCGTGTGTTACGCCTTCCTCAATGATTTTCTTATTTGTAAGGGGACTTATTACGATTTCAGCGTCCATTTCTTCCAGTAATTTTTTCCAAAATGGAAAATATCTATAAAAATGAAGTGCCCTTGGTATCCCTACTTTGATCCGCTTCTTCTCTGTTTGTTGAGGTGCTTCCATTAATTCCACTTTTATTCTCGCTTAGGCATCTGGGCTATCGTATAAAAGCAAATCTTTAATTTGAGCCATCATATTATCCGTTAAACGCCTTAATTCGTCGTAATCCGGCATTGGTTTGCCCCAATGTTTTTTATGTTCCATGAATGGGGGTCCTGCTTTTAATATAGAACCTTTATAGAAGCTCAACATCTTAGCGTGTTTTGGGTAAGTATTTTCTGTACCCGTAATTCCGACTAATAAGATAGGTACTTGCTTTTCAATAGCTAATCGCATAGCACCTGTATGACCCTCTAGGAGTTCACCACCGCCTGGATTGGTCGTTCCTTCGGGGTACATCATAACCAATTCTCCGTTATCAAGAAGATGTTTAGCGTAATTATACGAATCGACATCGTGTTGACCCCTTTTTAAAGGAAACGCGTGGTGGGTTCTAACCCAAGCGTTAACGATTGGGAATTTAAACAAACCCTGTTTTGCCATTTGGTAAAGAATTCGTTTTTTATGGTATGTCATACAAGTCGCGGTCATAATTACGTCCCACTCGGAATTGTGGTTTGTACAAAAAACTGCTGCCCCAGTATCAGGAATATATTTATCAAAGTCAATTGCTTTATATGGTATCATTAAGTTGCCTAAATTATGGACTGCCCACCCATAGAAAGCTTGCGATGGAGATGCAAAATGTTCGCGTAGTCCAAATGCTTCTAACGATTTTATGAAGGAGTACCAGAGGTCATCAAAAAAGTATAGTGTTCCCATTCCTACATCTTTTAAATATCTCATAAATGAATTTGACTTTTTGGGTTTTTCAGCATCTTCAGGGGAACCAATCGATAGCTCTTCTTCCTTTTTCTTTTTTCTTGTGTCCACAATGACATATTCTCTTAAATCAAGAACGATCTGTCTTAATTCGTTGGTTAGTCTCTTAATTTCTTCGTAAGAAATATCGTCAATATTATACTTATCGTAGTAAATCGGATTACCTACGCGTACTTTGACCTGAGTTGGTTTCATGACCAAATTACCTTTTGGTAACGCGTTTCTAGACCCAATCACTGCCATTGGAACAATCGGCACACCCATTTCAATCGCGAGGCGAACTGCCCCCGTTTTAAATTCTCCAAGTTCCCACCCCGTTTCCTTCCTAGACCGGGTACTTTCAGGAAAAATCCCAACCCATTCACCACCTCTGATAATCTCTTTAGCCGTATCCCAGCCTTGCTCAGGATTCTCTCGGTCTATTTTAAAGGCTCCTAAATTTGTGAAAAGGGTTCTTACTAAGGGCGTTTTGAAATTGTCTAATTTGCTCATATATTGGATTCTTCTTTGACAAGCAGCACCGTAAAAAAATGGGTCCAAGTGGCTTTCATGTGAGCCCACGAGGATGCCTGCCCCATATTCCGGAAATAAATTCCCTAAAGGATATTCTGTTTTAAAATTCCAGAGTATTCTGGCAAAAAACTTTATATAAACATATGCTGCCCACCATTGGAGTTTTCCCTCTATTTCTCCAATGTTCAAACGGTCAATAACTTGACGATAGAGGTCATTTAATGGATCGATTGGATTATATTTTAAAAATTTATACATCGAGTTTTGGTGTCGTTTACCAAACTTTAGATCTTCCTTTTCTTTTTCTTCAGTAGTTTTTATAATACTCGTATCTGCTGAAGTTTTATATTCTTCTTTAAGCACCATTAATTTCATCCTCCTAGGATTTGATCTTAATCTTATTTTGAGTACTTGAATTTGATAAATCTTTATTTTCAATTATTTTAATTAATTCATCTAACGAGTCAATCAATAAGCTTGGGTTAAATTTCGCCAACATCTCTCTTTTACTTACTCCGCTCGCAACACCAATCGTCCAAACTCCAGCTTCTTTTCCTGCTTCAATATCTGAAGGCATATCTCCAATCATTACAAAATCCTTCAATTTGCAGGATTTATAACTTTCAAAAACAGGTTTTAACGCGTTTGGGTCGGGTTTTAGAGCGGGAATAAGATCTGCTCCAAAAATTCCTTTAAAAAAGCTTTTTACTTTTTTTTCTTCTAAATGAGTAATTATATTCTTAGTCTGGTTGTGAGAGACAATAAATAAATCGTAAGTTTTTTTATATTTATTAATAAATTCCATTGCTTCTGGATAAAACGATGCGTCTTTCGCGTAATCTAGATAACGCGTGAAAATTTCCGTTGCTATTTGTAGTTTTTTTAAAAAAGTTAACGATTGGAGCGATTCTATGTATTTAAACAAATCGAAAGACTCCAATACGATTCTTGGAAGCGGAAGCCCTTGAATTGTCTCCATTAAAGCCCCTATTTCTTGTATGGTGCTATCAATGTCAGTTGAAATGTGTTTTTTCTCGTATATTTCTTCTATTGCGTCCTTAAGCGTTTTTCTGATATCGAGGATAGTTCCATCGAAATCTAAGATAAAACCACGAATCGTTCCATTTTGAAGCCGTTTAATTAATTGATTGTCAGCAAGCATTATTTGTCATCAAGCATTATTTATTAAAAAAGGGCAAAATTCTTAATAACTTTATATTTAATTAGATGATAATTATCTTTACTTAAGCATATGTTTATTTAAAAAATTTACGAAACATCTCATAGTCGTAGCAATTGGTATTATAAATATTTTACAGACGCCTAATTTAAGTATAAAATATACTATACGTAAATTAAAGAAAAATTGATGAAAAAAAAGATTTGACGAAAAAAATTTACGAATTTAGGATTAACGAGTATTTATTTCTGCGTATGTATGATGACGATAGTATAACAAGAATATACATATCAGGTGAACCGATCATGCAGTGCAAGTTCTTGCTGTTAAATATCAATGTTGACGAGATAAGCGCTTTTGACGAAATTGAATCCATTGATGAAGCGGCGGAAAAGTTGGACGCGTCAATGGAAAACGAGGAGGATGCATATAAATTTAACATTCCCCCTGAAACGGAATTTTGGGGACATTGTTCTAATTTACAAGTGTGGCACGAGCATGATTACGATACAAATCTTCTACGCTGCAATTTAGCGTTTCCTCTCCTTAGACGATTAACTGAAGCGGGAGACCCTTTAGCGAAAAAAGTATTCGCAGAAGAGATAATGAAACGATACGAAAATGGAATAAAATCGACACGAGAGTTCCTAGAATTAGAAGGATTTTTAAGATATCTACCTTTAGATGTACAATTGCACATAGCGCTAAATGACAACGATTACAACACATTAATGGAATTATCCGAGAAAATTTATACCAATCAAACGCATCCGATCATGGATATTCTACTACATAATATTGGTGAAGGAAAAATAAAAATAGAAAACAAGCAAATAATTGAACTCAATTTAAGGAATTCTAAAATGCAAGGATTTCCAAAATCAATACTTAAATTTAAATTTCTAAGAACTTTAAATCTTAGAGACAATAAATTAAAAGAAATACCACAAGATATAGATAAGTTAAATAACCTTAGAGAAATAAGGTTTTCTAATAACAATCTACTATCTCTTCCCGATTCCATATGCAATTTAGAAAATCTTGAATACCTTTGGTTAGGTGGGAATAAACTTGATAGTCTTCCATACAATATTGGAAACTTGTCACAATTGAAATCTCTAGGTTTGAGAGGAAATCGATTAAAAAATCTTCCACTTTCAATCTGCAAATTATATAAACTCGAATGGTTATTTTTAAGTACTAATTTCTTAAACAAACTCCCTAAATGCTTTTCAGAACTTAAATCACTTAAGAAAATATACTTAAGAAAAAATTGTTTTTCGAAATATCCGAAAATATTAAAAAAAATGATGGAATTGAAGAGAATTGAAATAGATTTTTAAAAACCTAACTTTCTAATTATACCCCCATACAAGAACCGATCACTAAACCACCCAATTAATTCCCTCGCGTCAGTGAAGAGATAAATTGGTCAACAATCTCCATAATTCCACACTATTCTTCCCTCGTCGTTTATATTCCATCCTAATTGATATGTCCCTAGTATTTGCTGACCTGTCGCGCTAAGCTGGGAGCTTCCGCCATCAAGTTCGTAAATATAGTTCGCAGTAAACAACTCTCGTTGCGAAACAATTAAACCGTATAAACTGCTACTCTCTTGAATTAAAGCTATTGAATTGAACATAACCAGATAAAATGTGATACTTGCTATGAATGTCTTAAACTCCTCTAAGTTTCTAATTGCATCTCCTTGTTTCTGAAATGTAAAAGAAAAAGAATCGCCTTGGATGAGGTCATCGAATCCTGTAATGACTTCAGCTAATTTAGATTTTAAGTAGATTCCTCCAATTGTGTCTTGGTGAAAGGAAACAGTTAACCTTTGCCCGTCTTCGTATTTAGAGGATAAAATGTCGTAAAAATTGTTATATAAGTGATTAATTTTTTCTTTAAACTCAGGAGTAAGCAATGTTTTAACATCCAAAGGTTGAGAAACTTTATTTTTCATATGCAAATTTCCATATGTATATATGGGAATTAATGGCTTCGCCTCTCCTTTCCACAAATAACGGTATGTGGCTTTTGGATACCTACCCCTCGATATCAGATAAATCTTGAGTCTCTATTTAGTTAAAAGCTCGTTTTTCCGCATATAATTCAACCCAAAAATCTAAAAACAACAAATTCAAACATTTCTTTTTAATATTAATTCTTTAATACGCTAACTTTATATGTAAAACTACTGAAAATATATTATATAGAGGTTATTATTATGCGAACGCAGAATGAATTCCAAAACGATAGATATCGTCACGCTGATTTTCTTCAAACTATTCCACTAACAAATAATGTATATAAAAAACTGTTTTTAAAAAGAAAACCCAAACCCAAGAGTTATAAAAACTAATAATCTTGCTTATTTTTAAGATATCTTAGTTTCTTCTTTTAAAACAATAAAACATTTATATTTCATGGAGTTTAAATAACTTTAAATATCAATAAATAATACAGAAAAAGAATTGACAAATATGTCGGAAAATAAACTTGGTAAGGTTAAAGAAGGAACTTATGCGGAGGGTGTTTTTAATCTTTATAACCCCTTAAATTCAATTGATAAATTTAAAGAGAAATTCGCTAAAGAATCCTTTAAGATCTTATTAAATCCAAAAGATGGTGAGTATGCCGCTTTAATAACTGTTGACAAAGGAACAGTTCTCGTTGAGGGGATTGAAAACAAAGATAAGAAGGACTTAATAGAGGAAAATCTTGGTTGGGATGGCATGATGAAAACGACAATAGCGCTATTTGCAGAGATTGGTGAGGGAAAACTGTCGCAAAGCGATATCATAAAGAAAGTTGTCGCCCGCAAAATAAAAATGAAAGGTCCAAAATTTTTGATGAAGTTAGACGAAATGGCAACCTTTTTAAAAAGTGACTAAGTATTTAAATAAAATTTTCTTTTTCTTTTTTTTCACGAATGTGTTAAATTCTTGATTTGAATTAGCGTTAATTTTTCTATTTACTTTCAAAAACTGAATATCTTTAATATTTTCTCTGGAACTTATGTAAAAGTTATATTCTTCTTCTTTAGTTATTTTAATAAACTTTAAGTTCAAGATTTCGCTTTCTTTATTACCGTGAACAAATTATTATTATTAATATAATGAAAACAGATAATTACAGAGTATTTCCAATATTTATTTTAGCATTTACGCGTGTTGCGACAGGAGTGGCGATTGGTTTAGCTATTCCACTTTATTTAATTGAGATAGGATTAAATCCAGAAATTATCGGAATTATTATTTCTGGAACGGCCATGGCATACTTATTTTCGCCTTTAATCTTTAGAAATGTACAGAAAAAGCTTGGTGTAAAACCTACGGTTATCATATCAACATTAGGCTTCTTATGTATTCAAGTAATCTTGCAATTCTCAAAAGATCCATTATTGATTTATTTCTTGTTAATATTAGATGGAACATTTCTAGGGTTGTTTTGGCCAGTTTTAATGGGCGCACTTTCGGCGATATCAAATTCAGAAGAATATCGTAAAAATACCTCCTTAAAGGATAAATTTATGAAAAAGTATAGTTTAGCTTGGAATTTTGGAGGAATTTTTAGCTACACTTTAGGTTTCTTTGTTTTGTTTTACATTGATAACATTCAGATTATGTTTATATTTGCGTTATTTTTTGCTATTATCGGTTTTAGTACGGCTTTAATTATTCAAGAACCTACTCAAAATTTCCACAAAGAGATTATCGTTCCAATTGATAATGGAATAAAAGTAATTCCTCAAAGAGAACACATTTCTTTTCCTATATTTTTACCGCTTTTTATGATTGGAATTTACGGTTTTTTAATTGGAGGTATGGGTTTAATATATCCGATTAAATCTGAAATACTAAGTTTTGCTCTCTTCACAAATTATCTATTTTTCTTTTTAAGAATAAGTACTCAAACGATTTCAATTTCAAAATCTATGGACTTTAAAATAAAAAACATCAAGAAGATGATTCCTATAGCCAATTTAATTGTCGCAATTTCCCTTTTCTTGATGGGAATAAATCAAAACTTATTTATTTATGCAATTCTCTTTTGTGCGTTTGGAATTTTTAATTCTTTTTATTATACCCTTGCTTTCAAACTAATAGTTTTTCGCAATATAGCGAATAACACTTATAAATACAGCATTTATTTTGAAACTGCGATTGGAATTGGATTTTTTTTTGCGCCAATACTTTGTGGTTTTATCGCTGCAGTAGATCCCAATTTAGCATTTTTCTTTTTATCCCTATTATCGTTGTTAAGCTTAGTTATATATCTACTTTCTAAAAACAATATAAAAACAAGTTAAAAGACTAAAATTTAGGATTTTGAAAAATTACTCTTATAAATCTATTTCAGTTATATTACTCCCTTTTATTTGTTCTCTTTAAAATTGTTAAGAGATTATTTTTCATTATATTAATATGAGAAAGCACATTTTTAGAACCTATATAAGGGATATTATTAATAAAGCTCAGTTCTTATGAAAAATATCAATTCTAATAATTCAGCAAATTCTATTAGCTACAATCGCATATTATGGCCTATTTATTTTCTTAATGGGTTCCAAAGTATTGCTTGGGGTGGGATTATTTTTCTTATCGTACCAATATCAAGAATTATGTGGCCAACTGAGCCAACTCACGCTTTAGAAATGGGAATATTAATTACAGCCCTATCATGGTCTGCTTCTATTTCAGGGTTAGTATTTGGGCACTTAATTGATAAATACTCTCGTAAAAAGATAATCGTAATTATTTCAACATTTAGGGGGTTTGCGATAGTAATGCTTGGATTTGCATTAGAGGGGGGTGGATTGTCAGCTTGGATATATTTCTTAGTTTTCATAAGTATTTTTGGGATGTTTGCGGGATTAAGCTGGCCCGCCGTAATATCTTTGTCTAACGATATCGTCCCTAAAGCTTTTCGTTCTCGTTTTTTTGGCGTTTATGAGATAGTTCGTTCTCTTACTATGACCTTTGGATTTTTAATTGGAGCTTTTCTAGTGCAGAATGGACTGTGGAGACAGTATTTTTGGGGAACAGGATTAGGTATTTTAATTTGTGCTCTAATTTTTGCAATTCATAACAAAGAACCAAAAAGAGGAGCTCAACAAGAAGAGTTGTTACATATCATTAAAAAGAAAGACGTCAATTACGACTTTAAAATCAATCGGGAGACTATGCTTAAAACAATGTTAAGTAAAACTAATATTGCTGCCTTAATTGAAGGAATATTTACTCAGATTCTACTGGGCTCCATTAACTTCTTAATTCTTAACCTTGTCCAAAATGAACCTCACAATATTTCCGAATTTTCAACTAGCATTTTCATGATTACTTTTGGGTTAACAGGAGGAGTTGTTGGACAGTTGCTATTAGCAAGGTTAAGCGATAGATTAGCTAAAAAACGACCTATTATGAGAATACCAATTATTATTTTAGCTATTATTGGGGGTCTAATCACTTTTATTTTTTTCTTTTTTATTCCTTGGCCCCATTTGACTATTGAGCAAGGTAAAGATGTTGCTTTCTTAGCGACGCTCCCAATAATTTGGTT
>Ga0209345_10005385_pt1 | contig 11893 bp, 19 predicted proteins | sample Cruoilmetagenom7_FD_187294 | JGI IMG/M metagenome (GOLD analysis project Ga0209345, IMG submission 187294) | Oil polluted marine microbial communities from Coal Oil Point, Santa Barbara, California, USA - Sample 7 (SPAdes) (version 2) | ecosystem: Environmental > Aquatic > Marine > Oil seeps ...
GCTTTAGGTTATTAGGTGTATTAAAAATGACATTTATATTACAAGAAGTAACACTTATTGATGCTTTTTTGATCACCTTTTGCATGATAACATTTTCTATTCTTATATCATCTTTTAGTTATCTTTTTTTGCTCATATTAAAGGAAACTTTGGATTTAAAATTGGAATGTGTTGACAAAATTATAGAAAAATTTAATGGTGATAAATAAATGCTTTTGAATAATTCCAATGCACATTTTTTTTATTCTAATGATAAAATAGGTGAAATAGCCGAAGAGCTGAAGCCCTATTTTTTGATAAATTATGGTAATCTTTCTGATAAGGCGAAAAATGATTTAGTAAAACATGTACAGCAAAATAGAAATATAGTTTCACTGAGTAGAGAAATCGAATATGAATCCTTTGTTGATTTTACTTCTGATTCAAGAAAGAAAATAACATGTAAAAAAGTTTTTTGCAAACATCCTGGTGTAGTACCTATAACATCCGATGAGCTGTTCCAAAGATACAGAAAGCATGGTTGCGAAGTTTTTCAATTTGATATTCCCTTTAGGACATTAGTTAATCTTGAATCAGCGGCTTCTAGTATACCAGATAAATATATGTTTAATACAAACGGAAAAGATGAAAAGATAAAGGTAATGACCTACGATGTCGAAAATTTGAAATCTGGTGAAATATGTATCATTGGATTTAGTGTGTTTGCCATTACAATCAACAGTTACTTTGACATAAAGACAGAAGAATCAAGATTTGAAGTTATAGATTCACCAAATTGGGAAAATATAAAAATATATCAATTAAAGGCTAAACCTGATAAAGAACATGAAATATTATTTACTTTTATAAAAGCATGCATGAAAGTAGATATCATAGCAGGACATAATATATTAGTATATGATAATATGGAACTTGTCAATAGAATTAAGTATCATGTAGAAGCAAATTCGTATTCACAAGAAGAGTTAAAAATAGTTAATGAATTCCTCAAAATATATACACAAGATATCAACATTTTCAATTTTGGTAAACAAGATAAAGGTATGCTATTGTACCCAAATAGCTTGGATACTTTGCTGGCCATGAGAAGATTATATGATCGTTTAGCCCAATATGATTTAAAATCATTGGCCAAGGAATTCAATTTTATCATAAAAGATAGAATTTATTTTACGGCAGAAGATTTTAATAAAACCACGAAGGATATGTTTGGCAATGAGAAATTATGGAACAGGTTTGTCGAATACAATCTACATGATGTTATGGAACAAAACGCACTTACTATCTTAACTTTGGGTCAGATTTTACCACTTTCATTTTTAACTTGTCTGCCCTTAGATGAAATCGTAATCAAGTCTAATACAAAAGTCGGTGATGCAATAACCATAAGTAGATGTATACATCACAAAAGAGTATTTCCTCCAATGTTGAACGCCGACAAAGCATCAAAAAAATTAGTTGAACTAACAGATAAGTATTTCATCAATGATGCCGATCTATCAAAAGTTGATTCATCAAGCAAAGAATTATGGAAAATAGTCAAATACGGCTCTGAACGACCTAATTTCACCAGATATCCCGGATTGATATTAAACTCGGAAACAGTGGGAGGATTAACCATGCATCCGAATGACGATGAGGGTAGTTTACCTTCAGCAGATTCAGGTGGTGTGATATGGTATAACGTGGTTCAACCTGATGTGTCTGCTATGTATCCCAGTTTAGTATTAGCCAAAAATGCATGTGCTGATACAATACGTTTTGCAAATAAAAACGAAAATTTTGATGATTATATATGGATTAAAAATCTTGATAATGAAAATGTTATATTAAATCAAAGTTCATATATACAGCGTGAGCCTTTGGAAAAGTATCAAGATAGTGGTATTGAGTTTGGTGTTATTATTGATAAAGAAATGGGCATGCTGGCTAAGGCACTTACAGGAATTATTAAATTTACCACAATAATTAAGCAACAAAAGAAAATTGAAAAAAATAAAGATAAAAAAGTAGCAATAAAGGGTCTTTATGCCTCTGTTAAGGCTGTACGCAATAGCTTAACTCACGGAGCAGTACTCGCATTTGTTGTAAGTTGTAGAAGCTCTAATTTATCATCAGGCAGTTTGATTGTTACATATGGAAATAAAATCATGCATGATATCTATGTTGAATTGCAAAAATTGGAGTGATTTATCATGAATAAATATCAAATTCTTATGATAGATACAGACGGTATAGCTTTGGGCTTGTCTTCAAAAGCGGGTAAAAACAACAGAAAGCAAATTATTGACAAAGTTAAAAAACTAGAACTTAAATGGCAAAAAGAATTAAACTTTAAAGAATTTGAATTAGATATAGAAGATTTTGCCTTTGTTGTGGAGATCGGGCACAAAAACTACATATATGGAACAATAGATTCTGTTGAAACGATTAATACCAAAGGCAATAATTTTAAAGCCAAAAATAAATCAAAGCTTGGTTACAAGGTGTTGAAACAAGTTATCTTTGATTCTATTAAAGATATCGGTGATTGGGAAATAGAAGGCAAAGAAAAAATAAGAGCAGAAATTAAAAATAATATTATTGATAATACCAATGAAGCTGTTGAAAATATTGATATGTCTACTGTCGATATTGAAGATTTGATACTTCATGAGTACGTGAAGCCTATGTCGTCTTATAAAAAAGCAGATTCTATATATGCAGTACGCACTATTGCTATTGAAAAGCTTACTAATATGAAAATTACACATTCATCACGATTTCCTATGCTGGTTTGCAAGGAACATTTACCTGGAATTGATAAAGTTTCACCAAAGGGAACCAAATGTATTCACTACATGTATCCAACAAATTATGTAAATCAAGAAGACATTGATCTCGATTGGTACCAAGAAAACGTGAGATCATACATCTTTGGTGCTTTTGGCATAGGTAAGACCAAAGCAAAAAGTAAAAAGGTTAAAGTGTTAGATAAAAACCAATTTACTCTAGATGATTTTTAATATTTGTCTTTATTTTTTAAAATTTATACTTTTTTAGTAAGTTATAAAAACGATAACTATTTATACTATTAACTCCTATTAAGAGCAACTAATAATATTATAAATTAGTAAAATATTTTGGAGCAATAAATATGCTTTTTGAAAAAAACACGAGAGTACTAAAACAACAGATGGTTACGATACCAAAAGAAATACGAGCAAAGTTTGAAATGGAAGAAGGAACATATATAAAATGGGTGCTTGATGATAATGATGTTATTACAATCAAACCCCTCGTACTCAAGGAAAGATGATCAAAATGGTATTTGAAATAACAATTGGAAAAATGGTATATACACCAAATCAATATAAACAAATGACTAATGAAACTTTTGATTCTGAAAGAACTTTCCCCGTGGTGGTTGAAATGCCAAAATTAAGATTCAATATATTTGATAAAGAAATAGTGTATCGGCCACTAGTATCAAAAAGATATGGACTATACGACCTTATTTTTTATTCATTTAAAGGCATGTTTTATAATGAACTTCCAGAATTGAACAAAAAATATTTTTATGTATTAGAAGGGTCAGTTAAAATAGGCGACAATTTAAATACAATATTGGAACTTGACGAATCGAAGCTTGATCAAATTGATAAAAATCGTATGACTTGGCTTAAATTCTGGTGTGAGCGTGCTGTCAACGAATATGGTGATAAAGCAGGAATAATGTTTAATTGATGATTGAAGTTGATTATGTATGAATGAAGACTATAAAGAATTGTTTAAAACATGCGTCGGTTCGCATGTATGGAATATGAATAGGCCAGATAGTGATATGGATATTTTTAAATGTTATATTACACCCAGTTCTGACTTTTTAATTGGTAGAACCCATAAAAAATCACATTTTAATCAAATTGGTAATACTGATACTACTTCAACAGAAATAGGTGTCGTTGTTGAACAACTACTAAAAAATAATGTAAATTATTTCATAAACATAATGTCGCCTATTGTTATAAATAACAGTAAAGAATTACAAGAATTAAAAGTATTAACACAGAAGAACTTAAGTAAACGATGCTTTAGTAGTATTTATGGTTTAGCCTATAGTAATTATAAAAAATACATATTAAGTGATAAACAAAATACTGAAAAGAAAAGAAAAGTTATAGCAAGAACAATATTATTTGGACAACATTTATTATTTTATCACGAATTTAATTTTGACTTTGATTTGTGGGATATAAATACTAATGAAATTGAAAGAATGTTGTATGCTTCAAAATGTATCTATGAAAATAGTACATTGCCAGAAACACCACAACATAAAGAAGAAATGTATTCGTGGCTGCTAAAGCTAAGAATTAATAAATTAAAGGAAGAAATTGATTTAAATGTTAGATAAAAATAAGTTACTCGAAGATTTGAATGACAAGTTGGATAATGGCATAGAGTCGGCCAATGTTCAAAATTTAATAAATAAAATAGAAAGCGGATATTATGATATTAAGCATATTGCTACACATGAACTAAAAGAATATTATGAAGATGATGAAGATGTGTGGTGTAAATAATGGATAAATATAGAAAATGTCGATTCTGTAAATTTTTTATTAATAGAACACGAGAAGAAATTAATAACTATAAATCACATGAAGAACTAAAAAGATTTAATGGATATTGCCATCGTTATCCTAAACGAGAAGAAGTTAAATATGACTATCTGTGTGGTGAATGGATAGATAAAAAAGCTAATTGTTTATATAAAGACGCCGTTGGGATATGTACTAATACTTACTTTATTGAAGGACATTTATGCCAAGATATTGAATGTGATATTGATGTGCTATAAGGAATGATTAATTATGGAAGGAATAGAATATAATACTTGCCTTATGCAACAAGAGTATTGGGAACAAAAAATAACAAATGCAAAACTGGAAGAAGATTATTGGCATTTAAAAATTCAAAAGTTGAAAGAAGGTGATATAAAATGACTAAACTTTACGTTGATATCGAGACCACTGGACTCTCGATACATAATGATAAAATTACTATTGTTGGATTATTGTGTGGTGGTATTTTTGAACAATTTGTTGAAAATATAAATTTGAAAGCCTGTCGTGTAGATGAATTTATTAGAATGCATGAACCAACAGAAGTAGTTGGTTATAACAGCAATAGTTTTGATATTGCATTTATGGAACAATTTGGTGTCGAAACTTTGTGTAATCTAAAACAAATTGATTTAATGCATCAGTGCCATTCCTTAGACATCAAAGGTGGACTAAAAAAGACAGAACAGATATTAGGAATTGAAAGAAAATATGAACCTTTGAATTTTTTTCAGCAAAAGGCATTATGGAAAAAATGGTTACACAATAATGACCATCATGCTTTAGATAGGCTTTTAAAATACAATGAGGAAGATGTACGAAACCTACCTTTAGTTGAAGAAAAGTTAAGAAAAAAACAAGACAAACAGAAAAAGAAACATGATTTATTTAAAAAAGTCTATCTTAAAAAATTAGGGATTAATAAAGTTTAGCCCTAAAATTTTTGTTTTTGGCTTCTTGTTTATGGAAGCGTTTTTTGCCATCGTCTACTTTTTTAAACCTTTTTTTATTCATATTATTTTCACCATTATTCGGGATAAATTTCTTCATATTCTAATAGGTCTACAGGTTCTTGAATAGGTAGATAAATACTTTCATCACCTAATACTATTAGCGATTGTAGTGATCTGTCCAAACATTCGGCTATTTCAGGATATCCATTAGCTGCATATGTAGACTTCCAGTCTTGATATTGTTTAGCCATTTCGTTAAAAGCTTGTCCTATTGTTACTAAATCTCCTGTTGCCATTAGTAATGACCAAGCATTGTTTGCTTCTTTAAAACCAACATATGGGCGTTTGTCACTGTTATATTTGATATAGACTTTTTCGTCATATCCTATATAAGCCAATGCTCCTGCTTCTATTGTTTTTATCCCGAAATCGTCTGCTGAATCACAGTTTATTGATATAACTGTTTTACCTTTAAGTAGTTCCACATTGAAATCATCTAGTATGCATGAATTATCTGGTCCGAGCAAACATTCATTTATGCCATGTCCATAGTGTACAAACATATCAACATTTGGATCGCTTAAACAATATTCTAATTGTTCCCTGTTAAATGTACCCGAGAGGTCATAAACGGATAAGCCCCCACAAAGCATAATATCAACAACATCTTGTGCCCAATCATTGGTGATCTTTGTAGCCGGTTTTTGTTCCTTTTTATCTATTGGTCTACTTATCACTATCGTCATTTTATTTTCCTCATTTCTTCGGAATAACAACTATTCCCGGACATTTACAATCATGAGAAGCATTTAGAACTTTAAGATATTCCATATGTTTTTTCTCGTCTGTAATTATTAATTGTTCGATGGCAATTGCTTCTTCTGGATATGCTTCTTCATGTAATGTTTTAACTAGTTTCATATATTCCGGCCCAGCATCACGCTCATCAATTATATTTTCACATATCATGTCACATATAGTTTCTTCATTCATTCTATTAACTCCTTATCACCATTAATTTCTTCTTTGAAATATGATATTACATCCCAAAATTTAACCATTGTAAAGCCAAGTGCTGTGTAGAGCACAGCTTTCTCATACCATTCCATAATTTATTCCTCATATGATTCTTGTTCTCTAGTATTCATTTTTTCTTTCCAATCGTTTTCGAATTTAACACTTGAAACATAAGCAAAATCTGAACCTATAGGTATTGCTGCAAAATTTTTTTCGCTTCTTGTATCGGCTCTTGTTGCTGTTTTGAATCTTACTAAATCATCACATTTGGCAAGAGATACTAACTCGAACATTGCTTGTGCTTTATCTTTCTCAGTAAATATATGTTTTAGTGGTACCCAATCTTCGTTTGCTCCATGTGAAATAAGTTCTCGCATTATAGCATTAACTTTTCTATCGGATAGTTTCAAACATTTACACCAGTTTTTACTCGTTTTGCTCATGATATTATTCCTCTACTACCACAACTACTGGGATTTGCGTGTCTTCAGATATTTCATTCGTGTTTATTAGATATTGAATGGCCATTGCTCGATGTCTACCTTCTTGATAAAAATCGCCTTTATAATATTCCATACTTACCATAGGAAATAGGTCGCCTTTTAACATATCATTAGCATATTGTTCAGTTCTTTCTTTATTTATATGTTCCATTTGTTCTTCAATTGCGCTGTCAAAACCTTTGCTAACATACCCCATGTATTCTATAGGCGTCATATAAATAAGTTTTGCCGTTCGGCCTTTTGCAACATTATAATAGTTTGGTTGTTCAAATATTCCATCTGTATCTGACATTTGTGTTCTATTTTCAAAATATAATTGTTCGTGTCTCAAATCTTTAATTGATATGATTGGTAAAGCTTTTTCCCATTCATAAGGATATCTTGTGTATGAATTAAGAAATACAACATAATTACCTTCAATTTTCATTTCAACATGTCTTGTACCATCATTGATGGTAAATGTTCCATCGTTATTATCACTAATAACTTTACCATAAACACCTTTTTTTAAATCATCAAGGTTTTTGTCGTAAATCCAACCTATAACTTCTTCTTCAGAAATATTCATCTATATAACTCCTGTAATTCTTCTTTTTTGAATTTTAAGTCTATAGTGAATAGACCTATTTCCATATCAAAACCGGGTCTTTTTGCCTTTTGGAGCTCATCAATTAATTCGTCTATTTTTAACACGATGCTGTCAAACGACATAGATTAGCCTTATTTGGATACTGTTGTTTTAATATTTTTTACCATTGGAACAGCTTTTGAAATTACAAATAGTGACGCTAAAGCAATTCCACTCCATTTAATATATGACCAACTTTTGTCTGTTACCCAACATTTGGTTTCATCAAAAGGACTTTCAAAGAAACAATCTGGTAAATCTAAAGCGTTGTAATCTAAATCATTATTATCCAAAGCAGTAAAATATGATGTGCCATATTGTGGCACATTAAATTTGGACGTATTAAATGGCACAGGTTTATATCCAGTTTCACTATGGTCCGGTGTATTAAAATCTTGTAGTTCATATTCTTTAAGATACATATATATTCTCCTATTTTATTATTTAATAATGCCTTTGATGCCTGACACAACTGCTAAACCAGCGAGAGCACCACCAACGACCACCAAAGTTTTAGCAGCTTTCTTAGTGATCAAACATTCTCCAAATAATTCAAAGGCACAATCTTGATCCATAGCAGTTTCTTTATATTCATCGACGACATCTTTAGTAGGATCGGTTATATTATCTTTTATTGCATCATCAATATTTTCAGGTAATAATGTTTCATCATCTAGAGCACTATCTAATTCAATTATTTTTGGATCAATAACAAAATTGATATGTTCTGATGAATCTTCTTCTATAACATCGGCACTACCAATAATTCTTACCGTTTCAATACCTCCAACACAATGTTTATAGTTGGCGGCTTCATTAACATCTGTAGTCCTATTTGGATATCTTTCTTTACATGCTTCAATTGCTTTATCAGAGGAGTCGTCTATCAGTGTTATTACTTCTTCTCTTGTGTATTCAGTTTCACTTGTTCCTGTAATATAACCAATGCTAAATAGTAGTATTCCGGCTATTATTCCAACTACCGCTCCAATTATAAGCGGTGGCACCAAACTTGTTTCATCTGTATTTTCTAGATAAACACGAATTACTATTATTTCTTTGTTTTGGTCCTCCAATATGTCCATACCATTGTATACATATCCTGTTACTGATGATATATAATTGGCTATTGCACCATTGAGATTAGTTGTCAACGTTATAGTTTTATTCAAAGCTTCGGCATAGTTGCCTACATAAAAAGAATATGGTTTTATATGAACATCAAAATATTCCGTTGTGTCTTCGGGCACATCGTTACATCGTTCATTGTACCAGTAACATCCATTATCTTCACAATCTGTCTGTGTTAAGTAATCGGCACAATTCTTTAGCGGTATATATTCGGCAAATGTTACATTTATGGTATCTTCTGATATATCATATTTGTTTTCTATTCCTAGATATTCGACACTAAATGATATTGTCTTTAATGAATCTTCAATTTCAGATTGATAATTACAATAAGCATATCCATTTTTTGTTTCCGTGGTAATAATAAGTTCATTGTCTTTATAAAAACTCACCAAAGAACCTTCGGGCATCATATTATTATCAATATCAGTTAAATATGCAGTAAGTTGTACTATTGTAGTTGGGGCAACATTAGTGGCAGGACTTGCTGATAATTCTAGTTCTGTTTCGATTAAAATTGGTTCGCTTTTAATATTGAGCTCTTTTGTTGCCGATTCTGAAGGTTTAAGTTTTAAAGTATCACTGCCTTCATACACCCACCTAAATTTTAATGCTTTGTCCGCATCTGATGGCGTCGCTTTATATTCATACTCAAATTGTCCGGTTCCATCACTAGGGGTATTGGATGTTGCAATATGTTCAAATCCTTGCCCTTTATCGATGTATAATTTAATAGGTATACCTGGAAGTATTAATCCAGCATTTTCAATATGTAAACCTCCACTTATTGTCGAATATTGATCAACACCTATTTCAGAAGGAATTAATCCAATTATCAATGAAGTGAATATATCTTCTTCAACTATTTTTGTTAGTGTCAATAATAGATATCCAACACCTGTAGCGACGAATGTTTTTGACGATCCATCGTCTACAATATATCCTGTGGGAGGAGTTACGCCCCCTGTATAATCTTTATTTTTTTCAAGAGTAAATCCTACTGCAACACCATTATAATTTGTTGCAATAGTTGTCGCTCCAAGTGCTCCAGGAATAGTGACATTTGCACTAGCTACGGGTTCATTGTTTTGATCTATAACACTAACATCTAGGATTATTTCTTCAATGATTTCAACCATATTTCCATACGCATCTACTCTTTCACCTGCGACAACATTTACTGTATCATTATCAGATTCATATCCATCACACGAACCGAGTCCTTCACAAACAAATGTTACTGTATGAGTTCCTGGATTTACATTTTCAATCGTGTGTGGTGTTAGAAAGTTTAATCTTGTGTTATCCAAATAAATTACCGCAGCTAATGCTGCATTTGTTGCTGAATCATATGCCTGACATCTAATAGAACCAGCCACAGGGTCTTTTGTTAAGACTAATGCTATCATTCCACTATTATTACTCACGAAACTTTTAGATGAATCCATGTTTGAACTATAACCGTTTGGTGGAGTTACCGTAGCAATGAAACTACCGTATTTTTTAAGAGTAAATCCTGTTGCTATTCCTGATAGGTTAGTAGCAATGCATTTGGCCCCTTCTGCGTCAGGAATGCATACTTGAGCACCTACTACGTTTGTATTATTTTGATCATAAACATGCACATCTACAATTACTGTTTCAACATTCATACTACCATACGCATCTACTCTTTCACCTGCGACTACATTTACTGTGTCATTATCAGATTCATATCCATCTAATGAAAATGTAACTGTATGATATCCTGGTATGACATCCGTTATTGTAAATGGTGTGGTTTGGTTGATATTTGTACCATCCAAATAAATATTTGCTGTTAATGCTGCATTTGTTGCTGAATCATATGCCTGACATCTAATAGAACCAACCGATTTATCTAAGCTACAATGAGCTATTGTGCTTCCTCCGGTTGGGACGTTGACATTGACACCACAGTCATCATAACCAGTTAAATAGTAATCGATTCTGTGTGAACCAGGTTCAACATCTGTTAATAAATATCTTGTATAGCGACCTGTATAGTTGCCATCCATATATATTTTGGCCCCTGAAGGTTCTGAAATACAATCTATACTTCCCTTTGAAACTATATCACAAACTTCAATTTGTATTCCATCAACTGTTGCACTATCGAATATTGATATTGCATGTATTGAAAAAGGATATCTTGCCCAGGGAAAATTAAGGGTTTCATTTTCTTTTATTGTATATTGTTCAATATCCCCGTCATAATCAACTTTTAGCATGCCAAGTGCGCTTGAAAATACGGCCACTACATATACTGTACATTGACCAAAACTAAATCCCTCATCCAATTTTATAAATTCTTTTCTGCATGTCATTTTAATCATTTCCTTTTACTTTTCATGAACATAATTAATCCCAAACCCGTAACTAAAATAGGTAACATTTTATTAATATTATTTTCTGTCACTTCTATTTCGGAACCAACATATTCTAATTCAATTAGCACAACCTTACAATTAACACAACAACCATGTGATCCCAATCCACCAGCATATGAACAAAATAATACTTCCCAATCTGTTGGTACTTTGAATTCATATGGTGAATTACTTTCGGGACAATAATTACAGAAATATCCTTTGAAATACCCGGGTTCATCTATTACGATTTCCGGTCCTGGTGAAGGAAAATAAGGCAACGACAATTCTAGATGTCTACATTCGTCTGTTTGGTTAAAACCCCTTCCTCCCTCTTGCCTACCCGTCTGTAGTCCATCTTTTAAATTTCTATTATACATTATATCGTTCACTACCTTTTCATTTTTTTGTACTCATAATAAGGGCCAAACCAATTCCAATTGGCAACACATATTTTAATGTATTATTAGGTAAAGCAAATCCACAATGTTCTATCGATTGCGTTTCTATTAAAATGTCCTTACATTCACCATTTATACATTCACTTATATGAAAATTAAAGTTTTCATCACAATAATCTGGACAACTTACTCCTTCACAAGGATCATATCCACATTCTTCTCTGTTATTAGTTTCAATTAAACGATCTGCTATACACTCACCATCT
>Ga0209345_10005386_pt1 | contig 11889 bp, 8 predicted proteins | sample Cruoilmetagenom7_FD_187294 | JGI IMG/M metagenome (GOLD analysis project Ga0209345, IMG submission 187294) | Oil polluted marine microbial communities from Coal Oil Point, Santa Barbara, California, USA - Sample 7 (SPAdes) (version 2) | ecosystem: Environmental > Aquatic > Marine > Oil seeps ...
ATTGCACCAGTGCGCAAATACCGTCTGCGTCTCCATTAAATACGTCATAGGACTTCATAATGTCTCCAAACCACTGTGGTTCCAAAATACTGAGGTTCCAAATACTGTGACTCCAAATGAGGGAGCTTCAAATACGGGGCACCTGACTTGCAATCCTTACACAGGCTTGCGAGTATAGGCAAAACTAAACATGAGGAAATTATGCGCTTTTTAATGGTGAGCCTTTTGGCGGCAACGGCTTTAGCGGCCTGTGATCAACAATCAACTGCACCACAAACTGTGAAAGTCGGCGACCTTACGCCTGCCATCATTCACTCAGATCCATCTTTGTCGGGGCCGACCCTCAAAAAAGCGCAAATCTCGCCGGACGGGAAAATGGTTACGGTTTTACAAGGCCGCGCCGATGATGCCAGCCAACAAGACTTATGGGCTTATGATTTGGAAACGGGCGTGGGCAAAAGATTGGTGAGCTCCACCGATTTGCTCGGCGCCCCCGAAATACTGTCCGCCGAAGAAAAGAACCGCCGCGAACGTATGCGCGAAAAAGGTGCCGGCATTATTGCTTATAGCTGGGACAGTGCAGGCAAACAAATTTTGTTCCCGCTCGGCGGCGATGTATTTGTTTATAATCTAGAGAGCGGCACAGCAACGCAAGTCACCAATACGGACGGGTTTGAAACCGATGCACGTATTGCAGCTTCGGGTGATTTCGTCAGCTATGTCCGCGATAACGACCTGTATATGACAAGGTTTTCCAACGGACGAGAACGTCGTTTGTCTTACGGGGCTAATGGCCTTGTTCGCAATGCAACGGCAAGTTTCGTTGTCCAAGAAGAACTGGCGCGCCGTACAGGGTATTGGATGTCGCCAACCGAAATGCATGTCGCTTATTCCCAAATCGACGAAAGCCCCATAGCCGTAGAACACCGCATTGAATATAGCGCGGACGGCATAGAAAATGTCGCTCAGCGCTATCCGTTTGCGGGCACAGACAATGCCACGGTTAAACTGGCTATCAAGCCTATGATTGGCGGCGATACTATTTGGGCGGATATTGGCGACGATGCGGATATATATTTGGCGCGGGTCTATTGGAGCAAGAACGGGCGGCATCTATACGCCGGTATTTTATCACGGGATCAAAAGTCACTGAAAATGCTGGATATTGATCCGGCCACTGGCAATAGCCGTTTGGTGTTCGAAGAAACCAGCGAGACATGGATTAATGTACGCGGTGATTTCAAAGCGTTAGATAATGGCGGTTTTCTTTGGTCAAGCGAGCGCAGCGGCTTTTGGCATATTTACCGTTACGGCCAAATGGGCAAACCGCCCGTCCAAATCACAAAAGGCGATTGGCCCGTCTCCAAAGTCAATTGTATTGATGAAGACGGCCAGAAAATATACTTTACGGGCTGGCAAGAAACGGCACTGGAGCAGCATATTTATAGCATTGATTTTAATGGTGAGAACCTGACGCAGCTTTCCAAAGGAGCGGGTGTTCATATGGCTAGTTTTGCGGGGAACTGTTCTGCATATATTGGTACATATTCTAACAAGTCTACACCGCCGCAAACGCGCGCTTATAAAAATGACGGTACGCCGTTGATCTGGCTCAACGAAAACAAACTAGATGTTGACCATGCCTATGCGCCTTATATGGCTTCCCATATAGAGCCTGAATTTGGGCAATTGGCTGCGGCTGACGGCACAATGATGGATTATATGCTCTACAAGCCGTCCGATATTAAACCGGGCGAAAAGCGTCCGGTGATCACTGTTGTTTACGGTGGCCCGGGGGTGCAGCGGGTGAATAAAAGCTGGAACAGTAAAGCGTATTTGGCGCAAATGTTGGTAGACAACGGTTACGTCGTTTTCCAAATGGACAACCGCGGAGCGACCAAACGCGGCAAGATGTTTGAAGATCATCTCTACCGCTCTATGGGCAAGATAGAAGTGGCCGATCAATCTGTCGGGGTAGAGTTTTTGAAAACCTTACCTTATGTGGATCCAGACAGAATGGGCGTCTATGGCTGGTCTTACGGCGGTTATATGGTCTTACACATGTTAGGGCAAACCAACCATTATAAAGCAGGCATAGCTGGTGCCCCTGTCACTGATTGGGCTTTGTACGACACGGCTTATACGGAGCGTTTTTTGGGCGACCCGCGTCCGGACAATGCTAATTATACCAAAGGGGCTTATGAGGACAGTGCGGTCTTTCCTTATTTGAACGGGCTAACGGAACCGTTTTTGCTGATCCACGGTATGGCGGACGATAATGTTGTGTTTCGGAACTCTATCAAGCTGATGGACGAGATGCAGAAACGCGGTGCGCACAATATGCAGGTCATGACTTACCCCGGGGAAAAACATGGCTTCCGCTCCCAAGCCAACATAATCCACCGCGATCAGCAAATACTGGATTTCTTTTTGGAAAATTTAGGGGAGTAGTGTCAAAACACCCTCTCGCTTTTGATTTGGGGCTCTGCTAAGAAGCGGCCATGAAAACGATTGTTACATTTTTCCATCTGCTCAAGACCGCATTTGTGTTGGCGCGGCACGATGCTTTGATACCTGCGGAATATGCCAAAAACGTGCCCGTGTTTATGCGGTTTATTGGCTGGATATCGCGGTTATTTGCCGTGCGCGCCAATGATAAGAGGTGGGCGAAGAACCCCGGCGAGCGGTTTGCCCGTGCATTGGAAACGCTTGGCCCTGCATATATTAAAGTCGGGCAGATATTGGCGACCCGCTCCGACATGCTCGATCCTGAATTTACACGCGGATTGTCGCGGTTGAAAGACCAAGTGCCTGCGTTCTCACGTGACAAAGCCGTAGAGCGGATAGAGAAAGAATTTGGCAAATCTTGGCAAGAATTGTTCAAGACATTTTCCGAACCAAAAGCGGCCGCATCGGTTGCACAAGTGCACAAGGCAGAGCTTCTTGACGGTACAGTTGTTGCCGTCAAAATTCTCCGCCCCAACATCCACACCGACATGTCAAAGGATATGGACGTGCTGCGCATGGTCGCGGCTTTGGGTGAGTTTTTTGTACCTGCATCACGGCGTCTTGGCCCCAAATTATTTGTCGAGACGGCGTCCCGTGCCGTCATGCTTGAACTGGATTTGCGCCTTGAGGCTGCGGCTGCGAGCGAAATAGGCGAGGCGGCAGAAGATACAGATTTGTTCCGTGTCCCAGAAATCCATTGGCAGTTCAGTTCTAAAAATGTGCTTGTGCTGGAGTGGATAGACGGCACCGCATTTTCCAGTGAAACTCTGCTGACGGATCCTAATATTGACCGCCCCGCATTGGCAGTAAAGGTTATCCAAAGCTTCCTGATATGTGCTTTTGATTACGGCGTCTTTCATGCAGACATGCATGAGGGAAACCTCATCGTTGATGCAGACGGTGAGCTTGTCCTGATTGACTTTGGTATTTTGGGACGGTTGAGCGAGATTGAGCAACGCTTCCACGCCGAAATTTTGTACGGGTTTTTGATGCGTGATTATCTGCGTATCGCAGAAATCCATTTCGAAGCCGGGTATGTCCCTGCGCACCACACGGTTGAAGATTTTGCCAGTGCTTTGCGGGCCGTCGGCGAGCCGATTTTTGGCAAGACATCTGATCAAGTTTCTATGGCCAAAGTCTTGTTACAATTGTTCGAAATCACCGAAATTTTCGATATGCAAATGCAGCCGCAATTGATCATGCTACAAAAAACTATGATGCAGGCCGAAGGCGTTGCCAGACGTCTCGATCCTGAGTTCGACATGTGGGAAGCATCGCGTCCGATTGTCGAAGCAAGCCTGCGCCGTGAACTTGGTGCCGAGGGCCGCATAGCCGATTTCATGAAAGATTTACGCCGCGCCCAAAAAACACTGCGCGCTATGCCGGACGCAGCCGATAATGTTGCGGCACTTGCTAAGGCTTGGGCTGATGGTGAAGTGGATTTATCAAAACCCACCACAAACACAAAACCGAGAGCGCTGCCCAAAGGGGTTGTCTGGGCGGCGGTTGGTGCTGTATCTACATTGGCAGGTGTATGGGCCCTTGGTCAGTTATAACGGGACAATTATAGATGAGCGATAAACGGATATTACTTATTATCGGCGGCGGCATAGCGGCGTTTAAATCGCTGTTGCTGATCCGTGTATTGGCCAAGCGCGGCATCAAAACCACCTGTATTGTTACCAAAGGTGGACAAGAATTTGTGACACCGCTGTCCATCGGCGGCCTGTCCGGCGAGAAAGTGTTCACAGAATTGTTCTCATTGTCAGACGAAGCCGAAATGGGGCATATCGAATTATCCCGCTCGGCTGATTTAATTGTCGTCGCCCCGGCTACTGCCGATTTGATGGCTAAGGCGGCGCACGGCTTGGCCAATGATTTAGCCAGTACAACATTGCTCGCTACCGATAAACGGGTTCTCTATGCGCCTGCCATGAATGTGCGCATGTGGGAACATCCGGCGACGCAGCGTAATATGGAAACTTTGCGGGGGAACCATGCTTTATTCGTTGGCCCTGATGAAGGTGAAATGGCGTGCGGGGAATTTGGCTTTGGTCGCATGGCAGAGCCGGAAATTATTGCGGACGCTATTGAAAAAATACTAGCGGGTGCAACGGATTTGGATGCTCTCAAACCACAACCTCTTAAAGGTAAACACATCCTCATCACGGCGGGCCCAACCCGCGAACCAATTGACCCTGTTCGCTATCTGTCCAACCACTCGTCCGGCAAACAAGGCTATGCCATTGCACGGGCTTGTGCGGCACTAGGTGCGGACGTGACATTGGTGTCCGGCCCGGTCACTTTGCCCGCACCGCAGGGCGTAAACACGGTACAAGTAGAATCTGCTCGCGATATGTTGGCCGCGTGTGAAAAAGCATTACCTAGCGATGTCTTTATTGCGGTTGCTGCCGTTGCTGATTGGCGACCTGTTGATTGTCCCAAAAGCAAAATTAAAATAAATAAGCAGGATTTGCCGCCTTTAGCATTAACTGAAAATCCGGATATTCTGCACACTCTTTCCCATAGCAAAAACCGCCCTGAACTGGTCGTCGGTTTCGCGGCGGAAACGGATAATGTTGTTGAATATGCGCGGGCAAAACTCACCAAGAAGAATTGCGATATGATTGTTGCCAACGATGTATCAGGAGATGTCATGGGCGGTGACAACAACACTATGATCATTGTAACAAAGGATGGTGCCGACACTTGGCCATTGATGAGTAAACACAAGGCAGCGGAAACTCTGGCACAGAGAATAGCGGAGACCTTAGCGTGAAGCGTTTAATAAAGGCTCTATTATTAGCCAGCATGATTAGTATTCCCGCTTGGGCTGAAGATAATATCGCTAATTGTGAACTTGTTGTTCAACAACCAATCGATCCTGATGCTACAGAAGATGCCGCACAAATTGCTAGTTTTTTACCTGCGGGGAGTTTCATATTTTCTGTGTTTGGCGCAAAGCCTCATATGACCGAAGTTGATGGTAAACCCATCCGCGCCGTCATGTGTATTCGTAAATCTGTGGTGCCCAGTGAGTTTGACCTTAAAATGATCCGCACAGGTATTCCGCTATATTTATCACCAGATTTTGACAGCAAAGACAGTGCATTCTTAGGCGTAAGTAAAACTGAAGATGGATATGCCTACAGCTATGATGGGCCAGAGTTGTCAGTCAGTGATTTGTATTTATTAAAAATTAGAATGAAGGCGCTCAATAATGCTGAAAATTGAAATCAAACAATTAGAGAATTTTGGCGACTTGCAAATGCCGGCCTATGAGACAGACTTGGCGGCAGGCGTAGATTTGCGGGCGGCTATTGACGAAGGTACGCCTCTGGTTTTGCAGCCGGGAGAACGCGCACTGATCGCTACTGGGCTGGCGATGGCTTTACCGCCAGGCTATGAAGCTCAAATTAGACCGCGTTCGGGTCTAGCTTATAAGCACGGTATCAGCGTGGTGAACACACCGGGTACCGTGGATGCAGATTATCGGGGCGAAGTGAAAATTCTGCTGATCAATCACGGGACAGAAAACTTTACCGTTAACCGCGGCGAGCGTATAGCGCAAATGGTTATTGCCCCCGTTACGCAAGCGACGTTTGAAGTCGTGAGCACCTTGTCAAAGACGGCACGGGGTGCGGGTGGTTACGGTTCAACAGGTGTTAAATAGGAGATAAATATGAGCACGAACACACCAGGTAGAGGCAAAGTATATAATTCCATATCCGAAACAATTGGCGATACACCCTTAGTACGCTTGCCTAAAGTTACGGACGGCATCGGTGCGAATTTATTGTATAAGTTAGAGTTTTTCAACCCGGGTGCCAGCGTTAAAGACCGCATTGCCCTTGCTATGATCGAAGACTTGGAGCAGCGCGGGCTTCTAAAACCCGGCGGTACAATCGTCGAACCTACGTCCGGGAATACCGGCATTGGTTTGGCTTTGGTCGCCGCAGCCAAAGGTTACAAAGCCGTGTTCGTTATGCCGGATAGTATGTCCATCGAACGGCGTAAATTGATAAAATTACTGGGCGCTGAAGTCGTCTTGACACCTGCAGCGGGCGGAATGCCGGGTGCAATTGAAAAGGCCAATGAACTTAGCCGCGATATTAAAGGTGCGGTACAGGCCGGGCAGTTCGTTAATCAGGCCAATCCAGATATGCATGAACGAACAACCGGGCCAGAGATATGGAACGATACGGACGGCAATGTTGATATGTTAATCTCGGGCGTCGGCACGGGCGGAACATTAACGGGTGCCGGGCGTTATCTTAAATCTAAAAATCCAGACGTCAAACTTGTTGCCATGGAGCCTGAGGGTAGTCCGTTTTTATCCACAGGCGAAAAGGGTCCGCACATGATCCAAGGCATTGGCGCAGGGTTCAAACCTGATACGCTTGATGCGAGCTTGATTGATGAAGTGATTACAATCGGTAATGAAACCGCATTTGAGACGGCAAGACGTGCGGCGAAATTGGACGGGGTACCCGTTGGTATTTCGTCTGGCGCAGCTATTGCGGCGAGCTTAGTCCTTGGTGCTAAACCAGAGATGCAGGGCAAAACCATTGTGACGATCATACCGTCTTTTGCAGAGCGATATCTCTCCACATCGCTGTTTGATTTTTAAAGAGAGTTGATTTCTGATGCAACGTGATGAGTTAGAGCGTTATGCCCGCCAAATTGTCCTCAAAGAAATAGGCGGGGCAGGGCAGCAAGCGCTCAGTAACGCGCGCGTTCTCATTGTCGGTGCAGGCGGGCTCGGCGGGCCAGCAGGGCTGTATCTGGCGGCTGCGGGTGTTGGACATATTGGCGTTATTGATGAAGATGTGGTCGCTCTCTCCAATTTGCACCGCCAAATTCAGTTTCGCACAGATGATGTTGACCACCGCAAAACTACGGCCATGGCCAGTACATTGGACGCCATAAACCCACATGTAAATATTCACGAATACCGCCATAAAATTGATGCGAGTAACGCGCAAGACATCATAGAAAGCTATGATGTGGTGTTGGACGGGACTGATAATTTCGACGCGCGGTTTTTAGTCAATCAAATTTGCTTGGCCACACAAACGCCGTTAGTCAGTGGTGCACTTGGGCGGTTTGAGGGGCAGTTGTCCGTGTTTAAAATGGATCAAAAGAGCGCTTGTTATCGGTGCTTCGTCCCCCATAAACCGCCTGAAGCCGAAACCTGTGCCGCCGTTGGTGTGGTCGGTGCGCTTGCGGGGATTATCGGCTCTATGATGGCAATGGAAACCATAAAAGTCATAACAAGCGCGGGCAAGCCTCTCTACGGAAAACTATTCCTCTATGACGGTTTAAACGGTGAAGCGCGCACAATTTCCCTGCCCAAAGACCCAAATTGCCCAGAGTGCGGTAGCTAAGGGCTTAAATGTTCGTTGAGGAAATCTGAGACAGCTAAGAGTGCATCTTTGTAGGCATCATAAAAATCATCGGACTGTGAATTTTCATTATGAACATTCATTAAATTGTGGTCGGTATCTGCCAACTCGATATATTTTGAAGATTTTTTCGCTTTTTCCATAATGGATTGAAATGAGCGGCTTTGTTTAACGGGTACAACATCATCCTCACTGCCATGTATGAGCAAAACGGGGGCTTTAATTTTATTGGTGTTATGTATTGGAGAGCGCTCTTTAATTAATGCGCTATCATGCCTTAAATCTCCAATTGTACCTTTAACGAATTTTTCTAAACCTTCGCTATCTTTGAACCGCTTTAAATCATATTTTATCATTTCCCGAAGGTCAGTAACGCCGTTAATGGATATTGCACATTGATACATATCTGGTGTTTTAACTACACCAGATAAAGCGGAAAACCCGCCATAACTTAGCCCCATAATACAGATACGATCTTCGCTAACTTTACCGCTCTCTATTAAATATTTTACACCATCTGTAACGTCATCCTGCATTTTCCCGCCCCATTCTTTATATCCGGCTTCCTCAAATTTTTGTCCGAATCCGCGAGATCCGCGAAAATTAGGTTGAAAAACTTGATATCCTAAGGAAGCTAGGTACTGAACCATTCTGTTATAAATATAATAATCCCTAACTTGCGGACCGCCATGCGGCATAACAATTAATGGTGCAGGCAAAGAGTGCGGGTATGTTGGTACAGTTAAATATCCACTTAAGTCCACTCCATCTCTGGAAGAGTATTGTATAACCTCCACTTTGTTCAAGTCTTGTTCCTCAAGATCGTAATTGTCAGAGAGTAAAAAATCAGCTTTATGGGTCTCAGTGTTATATGAATAATAACTACCAGGGTCACGGGGACCACTCACATATAAAATCCATATCAGGCCATTAAGGCTGACGTCTTTGACGAGAATATTGTATTCATTGCCGAAAAATACATCCAGTCCCTTCATATGTTCATTCAAGTCGTCATCAAGAAAATCATAGGTGTAACGATCATTGTAATAAACGCTGCCATAATAACGCCCGCCGTCATCAATGAGAGCGGTATGTAAATCAACACGGTCATGACTTGATATTTGATCAAGAAATTTACTATTCTGCAGGTCGTATCGAAAAATTCCAACTTTATCAAACCCGACGGGCCTACCGGATACATAATAAATGCTAGGGTCTTTAGTTGGGCCGATTGGATTAAATATATCCAAATCCTCGGAGCGTATCTTTGCAATAACTTGCCACTTCTGTTGTCCGGGAGCACGGACATATATTTTTACGATTTTTCCATTTTTCAAGCTATCATAGCGGACAACGGCATTTCCTTTGTGGTCAACTTTCCAATCATATGTGTTTGCCGTACCTGCTTCAATTTTTTCAAGCTCTCCGGACTGAATGTTGACTTTCCACAATCCATAGCCCTTGTCATAGGCTGGCATTAAGATGTGATCTGGATCATTAGGAAGAATGTCCTCGATTTTAGACAGGCCGACAAAATTCTGCATATCTTCATCTGCTTTGTCGAACAAAAATATTCTTTCGAGTCCATCCTTGTTTAGGGCCATAACGCGATGAATTTTTACCTCTTGCACCCAATATAAATTTCCATCGGCACCTCTCTTTTTCCGTTCACCTTTAAGGTAGCCACTTACCATATAGGACACGCCTGCTAATAACCGTTCTTCAGTTGCCCATTTCACCCAATTTAGTTCTCGACTCCTAATTTTGATGCGTTTGATTTCTTTTTTAAGCTTCAAGTCTACAATGACTATTTCGTTTTCATATTGCCGGTAATCGGGAAACGCCAAAAATTTTCCTGAAGGAGATAGAGCAAGGTCACCATACTTTGTCTTAGGAAAAAATACGTTTATATCTGGTTCTAAGCGTGTTTGTGATTGCACAGATATAAGACTTGCTTGCAATAAAACCAACACAATGAGTGCCGACATGCAGCGCATGAGTCTTGTTATGTTCATGACAACCTTCCCTTCAAGTAGAGGTTATTCGAGTAATATATGTGATGCAAGTTGCAATTATTTTGGGTTTTTATTGGTTTAAAACCAAACAACCCTGCTTCGGTGTGTGGGCCGAAGCAAGGTTGCCTATTGCACAACACCGCTAAGAGCTGGGGAGGTCCTATGGTCTTGTGCGCGCCCCGGTAAAACTCAGCTATGACCGCTGCAATCAGTCGAAAGCGAGGGACCGGAAGTGAATAAAATTACCAGTATTAACCCTAATCATACCAGTTTTTGGGCAAAAAGCAAGAAAATTGGTAAATTTATAGCCGTGTCAGCCAAATGTGACCATATATGTATGGTGACCTGTGAAGGCTAAAACCACAATTTTGAGCAATGGTAAATGCGTGTTAGGCGAGTATTTCGCTGATCGCGCGGTGGGCTTGGGTAATGGCGGCATTGGTGTCTGCTTGTGCGCCCGCATCTGAATTGGCGATGTGGATATTGCCAAATGGTTGACGTCCAATCACCCAAGGTTTGGTGCTCTCAGATGGCCAATTAGGTTCCCATATTAAATCCGGGCTGTAGGCATAGCCGTGCGGCCAACGGTTGACCGTAATGGCACTGATATCCTTGTCGGCATCAAATCCAGTGCTCGCCAAGGCCTGATTAAGTTGGGTTTTCACATGGTGTTCAAATGTTTCGAACGGTGTTGATAATACTTGGTTGCGGCCTGTGCGCCACTGATCAGGGCCTTGAACATCAGGCACCCAAGGCACGTGGCACATATGTAAAACCATAGGGTCTTCGGGGGTTTTTGGTCCTTTATAATTTCCGAGCGATACAGGGTATTCCAGTTCTACCTGCTTGAAGAAACCGCCCGTATAATAAACAAAATCCGTCTTTAATGCGACAAATGCCTTCCAGTTCGGCACGAGAACTTTTGTGTAAACAAGCGGTACTTTCACCCCGTAAGCAAGTCCCTCTTTCTGGTTTTCGGACATTTCAGGGCACAGATACGGAATGGCCATATTGTAACAGGCCAAGACACATTTTTTTGCATTTATCTTATAAGGCTTGCCGCCGTTCACAAAGGTTATATCAACGGATTTGTTATCGCTTGAATTGACCACATGTACGGCTGTGCTGTTGAGCCTAATATTAAGCTTGCGGTCTTTCTTGTCCAACTGGCTGTAATTGACACGCGCGGTTACGGCGTCTTCCATAGTGGATCCGGGGAGGGCTTCGGGAATAAGAGCACGCACAATCAACCGCGCCACAGACGCGTTCCCGTCGGGGAAATGGAAAATATAGGGTTCGTCATTGCGGTGGCCAGTGCGTTTTAATGTGTGGGTCACCCCGGGCATGCCGCCGTCGTAGGACTGGATTGCCGTTGTCGGTATTTCATCAATACCAACGCACCAAAAACTCATGCCCCAGCGTTTGTATATATTGATGACCTGTTCATGGACTTTGCAATAATCGCGCAGGAAGCTTTCATAACTGGTTTTCAACAGAATATCATATTTCTCGTCAAATGTTTTACCGGGCATGTAGTCGACTTCTTCGGTGTGCACGCGGATTAAGTCTTCTTTCGCTTGGTCGCTTATGGGGCATTCAGCCGCAAATTCTGCCCATGGTTTTTGGCCGTACCCAGTGACGAGCTTGTCTTCGCCGAAAGTTTCTTTATCAAAGAAAACCGCTTTACCTAAACCGTGGGATGTATAAAGTTCTTGATCATAATAATCGTAGAATTTCTCGGTCTTAATGCCGATGTCTTTAAGCAGGTCTCTGGCTTCGTCGGTGTAATGCGACGGCGTGTCGATGGACTCCGTACCCCCATAGCCAATGCGGGTCTCGCCTTCTATTTGAAATTCATTGCGTTTGGCATGGCCGCCAAAATCATCATGATTATCGAGGATGAGAATACGCCCGTTCGGGTTTTTTTGCCTGTAGAAATAAGCGGCGGATAGTCCACTAAT
>Ga0209345_10005387_pt1 | contig 11887 bp, 16 predicted proteins | sample Cruoilmetagenom7_FD_187294 | JGI IMG/M metagenome (GOLD analysis project Ga0209345, IMG submission 187294) | Oil polluted marine microbial communities from Coal Oil Point, Santa Barbara, California, USA - Sample 7 (SPAdes) (version 2) | ecosystem: Environmental > Aquatic > Marine > Oil seeps ...
TTTTGGGTCCCAGCGATGCTCGGACGAGCGGAATGAGAAAATCCGCTCTTTGGCGCGGGATTTTTCCTCATCCCGGCGCGCGCCGCCAAAGGCGACGTCAAACTTATACTTGTCCAGCGCCTGTTTTAGGCCCGCCGTCTTCATCGTATCAGTATGGACCGACGATCCATGCGTGAACGGGCCGATCCCGGCATCGACGCCGTCCTGATTGACATGAACCAGAAGATCCATGCCCATTTCCTTCGCCTTGCGATCGCGAAACTCAATCATCTCGTGGAATTTCCACGTCGTATCGACATGCATCAGCGGGAAGGGCGGCTTGCTGGGATAGAAGGCTTTCATCGCCAGATGCAGCATCACGGCGCTATCTTTGCCAACGGAGTACAACATCACGGGGTTTTCGGCCTCTGCCGCAACCTCGCGCATGATATGGATACTTTCAGCTTCCAGCCGATCGAGGTGGGTTAACATGATTTCTTACGGTCCTTCGATAGACGGCTCTAAACTTCATTTCAGGTAGCGATACACGCGCATATCTCAATGTCGCAATCGTAAACAATCATCGCATTAAAACTAATCGCTCGGCGGTATCGCCCCCCTCCAACCGTGTAAAGCAACCTTTGGGCCATTTTTCCAGTGAGTTTACTGACAAGCCCGAAACAATTGACCCGGCGCGGTTGATCCCCTAATTAGCGCCCTTGTGGTGATTTGGCCGGCCGGCTTGCAGCCACATTAAATAAGTCGCTAAAAGGCCGTGCTATGTGAACCGTCTGGCGTCACATCCGGCCCTTCCCCGACTTTCTTTTCGCTAAGCTGGCCATGTTTGGAGGCAATTATGCCAATCAAGATTCCAGATACATTGCCGGCCCGTGATGTTCTTATTCGTGAAGGGGTCCCGGTGCTGACCGCGACCGACGCGATCCGTCAGGATATTCGGCCCCTGCAAATCGGCCTGCTTAACCTGATGCCGAACAAGATCCGGACCGAGGCCCAGCTGGCCCGCCTCATCGGGGCGTCGCCGCTACAGGTTGAGCTTACCCTGATCCGCGTGTCCAATCATACGCCGAAAAACACCTCGCAGGACCATCTCATCAGCTTTTATGAGACTTGGGACGATATCAAACACCGAAAGTTTGACGGCTTCATCATTACCGGCGCACCGATTGAAACGCTGCCCTTTGAAGATGTTGGCTATTGGGAAGAGCTGACGCAAATCCTCGACTGGACGCGCACCCATGTTCACTCCTGCTTTAATATTTGCTGGGGCGCGATGGCGGCGATCCGGCATTTTCATAATGTGCCGAAATATATGCTGCCGAAGAAAGCCTTTGGTGTTTATCGTCACCGCAACCTTGACCCAACATCGCCATATCTGTCTGGGTTTTCGGATGATTTTCAGGTTCCGGTCTCTCGCTGGACAGAGGTGCGCAGCGCCGACATTCAAGCCAAACCGGCCCTCAACCTGCTCATGGAGAGCGACGAAACCGGCCCATGCCTGGTTTCTGAACCGGACGCCCGCGCCTTGTACATGTTCAATCACATTGAATATGACAGCTTTTCTTTGAAGGAAGAATATGACCGCGACATCGCGCAGGGCAAAACCATTGCCGTGCCGCACGCCTATTATCCCGGTGATGACCCAAAAACGGAACCGCAAAACCGCTGGCGTTCACACGCGCATTTGCTGTTCGGAAACTGGATAAATCAGGTCTATCAAACAACCGCGTTTGATATCCAGCAGATCGGAATGTGAGTCACAGCGTGATTCTGCATCTCATAATTGTACCCCGCTAGACGCCCAGAACCGCCATGATGCTAGCAATGGCGGTGATCAGGGTGAACATTAGGGTCAGGCTGACGGCGACAACGCGCTGGCTTTTGCGTCTTCGCGTCACGCCGGACGGGGCTTTTTTGAGCTTCGACAAGGTCCAGCGATTGGAGAAGAAGCCGAGCGCGGCGAGAAAGGAAACAATCCCCGCTCCGGTCGCGCCACCAAGAATCCCAAGCGCGCCTGCTGCCAATAAGATGAAAGCGATCGGGTCAGATGCTGACTTCATCAATTGGCGTACATGCGCGTCGGCCCGGCTGGCATCAAGGCGGTCATAGGAACAGTTCGGCGCAACAATCGCGACGATCCAGGCCGCCCCAGTCGCCAGCCCCAGCAGCAAGATCGCACCGCCTTGCCCTATCTCTCTTATCGCTTCCAGCATTTAGTCCTCCCCGAACAATCCGCCATTCAACCCGTTTTGTGGCGCTGGCAGGCCCATACGTTCATAGGCCAAAGGCGCGGCAACCCGGCCCCGCGGCGTGCGCGCGACATATCCTTTTTGCATCAAATACGGCTCAATCACATCCTCGACCGCGTCGCGCGCTTCTGACAAAGCCGCCGCCAGCGTGTCGGCACCGACCGGGCCGCCCGCATAGGTGCGCACCAGCGCTTCGAGATAGCGCCTATCTAATGCATCCAGCCCATCTTGATCAATCTCGAGCCGCGCCAAGGCCCGTCCGGCCGCGGCTTTATCAATCTTCGCGCCCTCTGCTTCGGCAAAATCACGAACCCGGCGCAGCAGGCGAAGTGCAATTCGCGGTGTTCCGCGCGCCCGCGTCGCAATCTCCACCGCGCCATCTGAACTCATCGCGACACCAAGTTTGCGCCCCGCCGCCATGACAATCGTCGCCAAAGTCTCCGGCGTGTAAAATTGCAGCCGCAGCGGAATACCAAACCGGTCACGCAGCGGCGTCGCGAGCAAGCCGGCCCGCGTGGTCGCGCCGACCAGCGTAAATGGGGCCAAGTCTAACCGGACAGACCGCGCGGCAGGACCCTCACCGATTACAAGGTCGACCGCATAGTCCTCCATGGCCGGATACAGCACTTCTTCGACCACCGCAGGCAGCCGGTGGATCTCATCAATGAATAGAACATCGTTCTCTTCCAGATTGGTCAAAATCGCGACCAAGTCCCCGGCTTTGGCGATGACAGGCCCCGATGTTGCACGGAATCCAACCCCCAGTTCCCGCGCCAGAATCTGCGCCAGTGTCGTTTTCCCCAATCCCGGCGGCCCGAACAGCAAAACATGGTCCAAGGCCTCGCCCCGGCGCCGCGCCGCGTCGACATAAACACGAAGATTATCCTTCACGCCTTCCTGGCCAACATAGTCGTCAAATGTCTGCGGACGCAGGGCACGATCCAGCGCTTCACCCGCATGGGCCTCTGGATCGGTCAAAGTGCCGTCTCTGGGGGTGTCAAAATCGCTCATCTATACCTTTTAATAACCCTGTTGGCGAAATCGCCACAAAGCCCAATAAAACCGGGTTAACGCGCTTGGCAATATTAGCCGCCACCGCGACGATGCCTTGGGTATAAGTCTGGTTAACAGCCCGATTCTGCAAAATTGCGCCAAAACCGGCGAAATTTGGCGCAAAAAAGCCGTTCTGAGCGGCCAAAATCTGGCTCATGATGGCGACAATTCCCGCAACGCCGCCTTGATCAGCTGAGGCACCTGTAAATCGGGGTTAACACGAGACGCCGCTGCGACCGCCCGTGCGGCGTCACTATGGGCATATCCGAGGTTAACCAGGGCTGAAACGGCCTCTCCGCGCGGGCCAGTGCCTGTTTGGGCCAGTTCTGCGGCCGCTTGCACACTGCCAGAGGGGTCAGCCACAAACCGCGAGAAGCGCCCCATTGGTGGCGGTTTGCCCGACAATTCACCGACAATACGCTCTGCAAGCTTCTTACCAACACCCTTGGCCCGGGTAATCGTCGCTGCATCGCCCAGCGCCAGGGCGTCCATGAGGTCCGCAGGGGATAAGGCGTCCATTAGCGCCATGGCCGACTTGCCAGCCACCCCAGGCACGTCCTGCAAGCGCACAAACCAGGCGCGCTCATCATCATCGCCGAATGCGAACAGCGTTATGGAGCTTTCTGTGACCCGCGTTTCGATAAATAGCTCGGCCTGCGCCCCGACCGTCAATTTCGCCAATAATCGCGCCCCGGCCAGTGCGACATAGCCCACACCATTGACGTCTATCAGCAAATTGTCTGACCCAAGCGCAGCAATCTCACCTTTTAATCTTCCGATAATCATACCAGTCCTCCCACCGGTAAGACCCGCATATGGTGCGCGGTACAAATCGCGCAGGCCAGCGCGTCGGCGGCATCCTCTGTCATCTTTCCAGCTCGCGGTAAAAGCCGTGAAACCATGAACCCAACCTGGTCTTTATCCGCTTTGCCCGTGCCAACCACGGCCAATTTGATCGCCCGGGGCGCAAATTCACTGACCGGAAGACCGCCGCGTGCCAGCGCCGCCATCGCGACGCCACGGGCCTGTCCGAGCTTCAGGGCAGAGCGGGGATTGGAGTTGACCAGTGTTTCTTCAACCCCGGCCGCATCCGGCTGATGTTCAATAACCAAGCCGGAAACCGCCGAAAAAATGCCGGCCAGTCGTTGCGCCAGTTCCAGCTTGGGATCAATCTTGATCACCCCGTGCGCCACATGGCTGAGCCGCGAGCCGCCGCGTTCAACAATGCCCCAACCGGTATGGCGCAGGCCGGGATCAATCCCAAGAATTCGAATCATCTCACTCATACCAGCCAGACATTACCCTTTATGGTTAAGAAGGTCTTGCGGTTTTCGTGTTTTGTTCACGTCGAGGCCGCATTTCCCGGCGAAATGTGGGGGCCACGGCAACGGACTGGCGCTCGGCGGCGCTTCGCGGCTATAGTTTAGGGGTCAACCGAAATGAAAGATCACCGATGAAACGTTTTATCTGCGCGCTTGTGGCTATCACCCTGTCTTCGCCTGCCCTTGCTGGGCCAGAACAATTCCATCCCGGTACCGCGATCCCTGATTTTGGCCAGATTGCCAGTATTGAGGGTGCCATCGAGATCCCCGCCGATACCGTGTTCAAAGTCTCTTTTGATGTGGCAAAGGCGGCAGAGCCCGGCGCGGTCAATCGCAGTTTTGATAGTCTGGCTCGGTTCATCAACATGCATGTCGAGGCTGGTATCGCAGCGGAACAGATCCAGCTCGCCCTGGTTGTGCATGGCGGCGCTTCAGCGGATCTGACCGTGCGTGAAGACAATACATCGGCAGCCTTGATCGCCACGCTGATTGAGCACGGCGTGACGATCCAGTTATGCGGGCAATCCGCCGCCTATTATGACATCACCACCGATGATCTTCTTCCCGGCGTCGAAATGGCGCTATCTGCAATGACGGCGCATGCTTTGCTGCAACAGAACGGCTACACGCTGAACCCGTTTTAGGCCTATTTGCGATAGTCCAGTGGCGGGTCGCGGTCACCGAGTAGAGACCGGTACTGATAATCTTCTCCGCGGGCGGCCTCAAACTCAATCCGTGCGGCGTCTCGCAAGTCCTTGTTCTGATACAGTTCAATCGCCGCCAGCGTCAGTGTTTTAGCCGCATTTGTCGCGCCCTTATAGCCGATTGTCGTGCCACTCGCGGCAACGGCCTGCCAGGTATGCGCTGCGGTTCCAGGTACCCAGGTTGCCGTTCGCAGCCCGACCGTCGGGACAGCAAAAGACACGTCGCCAACATCAGTAGACCCGTAGCCAAGCGACACCGAATACGGTTGCACCTCCCGTTCACTGCCCAATGCCAATCGTGGTTTGGCGAAACTCTGATAAATCGTCTCTGCAAAGGCCTGCTCGGCGGCCGTGTACTCAACCCCGCCAACAATCCGTAATTTCGCATCCATCATTTCGGCCAAGGTCTCATTGACCAAAAGCGGGTTGTTGCCGTGAATAACTTCCCAATCAACCTGTGTTCCGGTGCCGAGCGCTGCGCCGCGGGCGGCCTCTTCGACGCGGCTCCAAATTTCCTCGACTCCATCGGCTTCAGGGTGGCGGACATAGTAAAACACTTCAGCAAAATCCGGCACGACATTTGGCGCAATCCCGCCCGATGTAATGACATAATGGATTCGCGCATCCTGCGGCACGTGCTCCCGCATCAGGTTGACCATCATATTGAACGCCTCAACCCCATCCAGCGCCGACCGTCCGCGTTCAGGTGCGCCCGCCGCGTGGGCCGACACGCCGTGATAGCGAAACTTCGCGGAACGGTTGGCCAATGACGTCTGGGCCGAGGCAGAATTGGCATCCCCTGCGTGCCAGTGAAGCGCAATGTCGACATCGTCAAACAGGCCCGCACGAACCATGTAGACCTTGCCGCTACCGCCTTCTTCGGCGGGGGTTCCATATAGACGAATCGTTCCCGGTGTACCGGTCTCTTCAAGCCATTTGCGAATTTCCAAGGCCGCTGTCACCGACCCCGCCCCAAACAGATTGTGCCCACAAGCATGCCCGGCATGCTTGCCTTCGACGACCGATCGAAGCGCGGTCGCGTCTTGGTTGATGCCGGGCAGGGCGTCAAATTCCGCCAGAACCGCGATGACCGGACCACCGTCCCCCCAGCTCGCGACGAAGGCTGTTGGTATACCAGCAACGCCCGCTTCTATGGTGAACCCCTCAGCCGCCAACGTGTTTTGCAGCAGCGTCGATGACCGGTTTTCCTGATATCCCAGCTCCGCCCAATCCCACAGGTTCTGGGCCAACTCCGTCGTCATGTCGCGGCGCTCATCGATTGATGCCAAAACACTGTCTGTCGCCGCATCTGGCTGTGCATGCGCGCAGGCGCAGAGGGCCAACATGGCCATAAGTGAAACCGGGAAACGCATATTCAAGCTCCTATTCGTCGGGCGGGGTTATCGGACTCAATGCCCCAGACCTGTGCAATCAACAAGAAAAATCAAAGTGCATCGCATGTCGCCAATAGGCGGGCGATATCCTGATCGCGCGACAGGCGGTGATCGCCATCCTTGATCAGGGTGAAGACAACATCCACGCTGACAATCGCATCAACCAGCCGGAAGGCGTGTTGCCACGGCACATCCGGGTCTTGCTGGCCCTGCAAAATCCGCACGGGGCCATCAAACTTGATCGGGTTATCGAGCAGGGTCCATTGCTTACCATCCTCGATCAGCGCGCGGGTGATCGGGTAGGGGTCACCATATTCGGATGGCCGCAACGTCATGCCCTTGGTCATGATTTCCGCCTGCGCAACCGCATCAAATTCCGGCCACATCAGCTCTTCGGTGAAGTCCGGCGCGGGCGCGATCAGAACCATCGCGGCAACCCGGTCCTTCAATGCCAATGCCGAAAGGAGCGCCATCCAGCCGCCCATGCTGGACCCGACAAGAACCAGCGGTCCTTCGGTCAGCGCACCAATCGCCGCCAATGCATCCTCGCGCCAAGTTGAAATTGTTCCGTCCTCAAACGCGCCATCCGACTGGCCATGCCCGCTATAGTCAAAGGCCAGAAAACCGTGACCAGCCGTGCGAGCCCAGTCTTCAAGAACCGTCACTTTCGTTCCGCTCATGTCTGACTTGAACCCGGACAACCAGACGAAACTTCGCCCATTGCGCGGCGGTGTATAGCGATACGCGAGGCGCCGCCCCGACGGGGTGTCCAAATACTCAACTGTCATCTCACGCCGCCTTTGTCTCCCATTTCACCCACCAGTGTATTTCACGACCAACGAACGTAAACAGGCATGGCAAAAAATGCCGAAACGCGGCACTAAGACTGCATGACGAATCGCGACTGGCCGGACCTGTCTGGCAAGACCATTATGCAAATCATTCCCGACCTGGCTGCGGGCGGGGCTGAGCGCACAACCGTTGAAATGGCTGAGGCGATTACCGGCTCGGGTGGCCGCGCGCTGGTGCTCAGCGAAGGCGGGCGGCTTGAACGCGCTCTGGCTCTGGCCGGCGGTGAGCTAATCAATATGAAAGTTTCCAGCAAAAACCCGGTGACCATTCGCGGCAACGCCAAAAAGATCGAAGCCCTGATCACCGAACACAGCATTGACCTCGTCCACGCACGGTCTCGTGCCCCGGCCTGGAGCGCGTACACCGCAACCCAGCGCACCCAGACCCCGTTCGTGACGACCTATCACGGTGCCTATAGCGGCGTCGACGGCCTGAAGCGGCGCTATAATTCGGTGATGGCGAAAGGTGACCTCGTCATCGCCAACTCTGCCTGGACCGCCGCGCATGTGGTTGCGGTACACGAACTTTCTGCCGACAAGATCGTCACAATTCCCCGCGGCGTCGACTTTGCCGCCTTTGACCCAGAGATTATCTCATCCGATCGCCAATACGCGATTCAGCAGGCATGGAACATTGCCGATGATGATAAGCGCACAATTCTGCTGCTACCCGGCCGGCTGACCAGTTGGAAGGGCCAGAAGATCGCGATTGAAGCCCTCGCCACGTTGAGCGGCCAGGAACGCCAGAATTTACACCTTGTTTTGGCCGGCGACGCGCAAGGGCGAACCAAATATGTCAGTGAATTGGAGGATGCGATCCTGCAAAATCATCTCGGCGGCTCGATTTCGATCGTTGGCCACTGTAGCGACATGCCCGCCGCCTATGCTGTGGCCGATATTATCCTTGCGCCATCGACCCGCCCGGAGGCCTTTGGCCGCGTCGCTGCGGAAGCCTCCGCCATGGCCAAACCTGTTATTGTTGCTGATCATGGCGGCCAGCGCGAGATCGTGGTCGAGGGGCAAACCGGTACCCGCGCCGAACCGGGGTCCGCGCTCGGTCTTGCCGCCGGGATTCGGATGATTACCGGCCTGCCAAAAGCAGCTCAAAATGAGATGGGCAAGGTCGGCAAGGCCCATGTTCGGGAGCGATTCAGCAAAAAACAGCTTCAAACAGCGACCTTAGCAGTGTATGCGCGCCTGCTTAACCCTTAAGGCTTGCTTGAAAACAGGCCCGAACGGGGGCATATTCAGACTACCTAATTGGCAACCATGGAGAAAAGCCATAGCTCGCAGACCACAAAATCGCCCGGAACGCTCTAAACCATCTGGGCCACGAATAAACAGGGACATCCGCGTCGAGAGAGTCCTTCTCATCGATGAAAATGGTGAAAAACAAGGCGAAGTGCCGATTGAAGCTGCTCTAGACGCTGCTTCAGAGGCGGGCATGGACCTTGTCGAAGTTTCACCTAATCAGGATATTCCGGTCTGTAAGATCGTTGACTACGGCAAACTCCGCTTTGAGGCGCAAAAGAAAAAAGCCGCTGCAAAGAAGAAGCAAAAAACGTCTGAACTGAAAGAGCTGAAATTCCGGCCCAACATTGATGACCACGACTATCAGGTCAAAGCCAAGAAAATCGTTCAATTCTTCGAACAGGGTGACAAAGTCAAAATCACGCTACGCTTTCGGGGTCGCGAAATGGCTCACCAGCACCTTGGTATGGAGCTGCTCAACCGGGTGAAATCTGACTTTGAAGACCAGATGAAGATCGAACTTGAGCCGAAGCTTGAGGGCCGTCAGATGACCATGGTCATGGCGCCGGTAAAATAGACTGAACCGGCAGACCAAAGCGGGGCTGTTTTACGCCCACTTTTCACCTGAAGACTCAGCTTGATTCCCACACGGCTTTCAGCCATAACCCCCGCTTCCCGCAGCGCTTGGGCCGAAAACGGCATGCCTTAAGCGCTCTAAACGACTAAAATACGTCTTGTTTACAAGACCATAGGAGATCGAAATGCCGAAGATGAAGACCAAAAAGGCCGCTGCCAAGCGGTTTAAGATCACGGCTACTGGTAAACTCAAGCATGGCGTCGCTGGTAAGCGTCACCGCCTGATGAGCCATAATGGCAAATATATTCGCCAAAATCGCGGCACCGAAGTGGCCGCAAAAGCTGACCATAAGCGCGTCCTGAAAAAGTTCCTTCCAAACGGACTTTAAGCGACCCTGATCTAAACCGAATACAGTAAGGAGCCTAATATGGCCCGTTCACGTAACAAAGTGCCTGCCCACGCACGCCACAAGAAAATTATCAAAGCCGCAAAAGGCTATCGCGGTACCCGTAAAAGCAATTTCAGAACCGCCCACGCCGCGGTCTGGAAAGCCGGGACCTATGCCTATGTTGGCCGTAAGGTCAAAAAGCGGTCTTTCCGCAGCCTCTGGATTCAGCGCATCAACGCCGCTGTTCGCATCCATGACGATCAATTGACCTATTCGCGCTTCATTGGCGGCCTAACCAAGGCTGGCATCGAAGTCGACCGTAAGGTCATGGCTGATCTCGCTGTCCGCGAACCAGAAGCTTTTGGTGCATTGGTAGAGAAAGCCAAAGCTGCTCTGGCTTAACTCTCAATGTCGGATGACACATCCATAATTGCAGCGACCGTCGATGATCAATCGGCGGTCGTTTCGCTTTGGGGGACCTGCGATCTCATCGTCGGCCACAATCCACCTGAAGGTGATTTTCGCCGCGCCATTGAAAGCGAAAATGCGACCATTCTCGTCGCGCGTGCGGCGGAAGTCATCATCGGCACGGTCATGGTGGGCGATGACGGCCATCGCGCCTGGATTTACTATCTGGCAACTGATCCAGTGCATCAAAGAACCGGACTTGGACGCGCGCTGGTTGACGCTGCTCAAACATGGGCAGCTCAACGCGGGGCGCGAAAAATCCAGTTAATGATCCGCCCAAGCAATCACGACGTGCAAAATTTCTATACCGCAACAGGCTATAATGAGACGCCGCGACTGGTCATGGCGAAATGGCTTGATAAAGAGATGGCGCAAAAGCAAATGAAAGACCGGAACTAGAATGTCCGATACACCGACGATCGAATCCGAAGCGCTTGCCGCGATTGAAGCCGCCAGTGATCTGAGCGCGCTCGACACTGTGCGCGTGGCTGAACTTGGCAAAAAGGGCCGCGTGTCTGGCCTGATGAAAACACTGGGTCAGATGAGCCCGGAGGAACGTCAGGTTAAAGGCCCGGAACTAAACGAGCTTAAAAACCGTATCGCGGCCGCCGTTGAAGCGCGCAAAGCCGTGCTCGAAGACGCCGCGCTGGAACAACAGCTTGCCACTGAAACGATTGATCTGTCGCTGCCGCCGCGGCCAGAACCGGTCGGCGCGCTTCACCCTGTCATGCAGGTGTTTGAAGAGGTCGCCGCCATTTTCGGCAATATGGGCTTCGCCGTCGCTGAAGGCCCCGACATTGAAGACGATTGGCACAACTTCACCGCGCTGAACTTCCCTGAGGGCCACCCGGCGCGCGAGACCCATGACACGTTCTTCTTCCACCCGCAGGAAGGCGACAAACCAAAAGTCCTGCGCACGCACACCTCGCCGGTACAGATCCGCACAATGATGGATCAAAAACCGCCTATCCGTATTATTGCGCCGGGCAGGGTCTACAGAAATGACTGGGATGCGACCCACACGCCAATGTTCCACCAGGTCGAAGGTCTGGTGATCGAAAAGAATATCCATATGGGCCACCTGAAAGGGTGCTTGATCGATTTCGTCAAAGCTTTCTTCGAGGTCGATGATGTTGAGGCCCGGTTCCGCCCGCACTTTTTCCCCTTCACAGAGCCAAGCGCCGAAATGGACGTGAAATACACCAAGAATGGCGACACGATTCAGATCGGCGCAGGCGACAGTTGGATGGAAATCCTCGGATCCGGCATGGTTCACCCAAACGTGCTGCGCAATTGCGGGATTGATCCAGATGAATATCAAGGCTTCGCCTTCGGCATGGGCATCGACCGGCTCGCAATGCTGAAATATGGCATGCCTGACCTTCGGCCCTATTTCGATGCCGATGCCAAATGGAGCCGTCATTACGGCTTCAAACCATGGCTCACACCCAGCGTCGCCGGAGGGCTGAGCTAATGAAATTCCCGCTTTCCTGGCTTAAAGACTATCTCGTCACATCCGCGTCGCTTGAGGATATTCTCGGCTTCATGCTGAAAGCTGGCCTTGAGGTGGAGCATGTCGACAATCCGGCCGAACGGCTCGCCGCCTTCACCGTGTGTAAGGTCATCTCAGCAG
>Ga0209345_10005388_pt1 | contig 11886 bp, 10 predicted proteins | sample Cruoilmetagenom7_FD_187294 | JGI IMG/M metagenome (GOLD analysis project Ga0209345, IMG submission 187294) | Oil polluted marine microbial communities from Coal Oil Point, Santa Barbara, California, USA - Sample 7 (SPAdes) (version 2) | ecosystem: Environmental > Aquatic > Marine > Oil seeps ...
CCCTACTCCCCAAACTGATTTCCGGTGAGCTGCGTGTCCCGGATGCCGAAGGATTTTTGGAGGGCGCATTTTGATGATTCGTTACACATTTCAAACGCAATCATATCTGACAGGGCAGGCACAGGGGCCTGCCCCTACAAGTGTTTCCGTAATTGTATTTGTAGGGGTCTGCCTCTACATGTGTTCCTGTAATTGTATTTGTAGGGGTCTGCCTCTACAGGTGTTCCTGTAATTGTGTTGTAGGGGCAGGCCCCTGTGCCTGCCCTTTTGATGAGGCCGGGGCATGAAATATAATCCTGATATTCATCATCGCCGGTCCATACGCCTGAAAGGATACGATTATTCGCAGGCAGGGGCGTATTTTGTGACCATTTGCACGCAGAATCGGGAATGTCTGTTTGGGGATATTTTGAACGAAGAAATGATATTGAATGATGCGGCTATGATGATTCAAACCGTATGGGATGAGATGTCACGGCATTATTCCGGAATTGAGACCGACGAATTCGTTGTCATGCCCAATCACGTCCACGGAATCGTTATCATTGTAGGGGCAGGCCCCTGTGCCTGCCCTGATTATAAACACGCAATGCAAAATAAAGAAACAGGGCAACCACAGGACCATAAAACAGGGCAACCACAGATCCGCGAAACAGGGCAACCACAGGGGGTTGCCCCTACGTTGTCATTGCCGGATGTTGTTCATCGTTTTAAAACAATGACCACAAAACGATATACAGATGGTGTCAGACAACACGGTTGGCTGCGGTTTCCCGGAAAATTATGGCAACGCAATTATTATGAGCACATTATCCGCAACGAAAATGAATTGAATCGTATCCGTGAATACATCGTCAACAATACATTGCAATGGGAAATGGACAGGGAAAATCCGAACGGGCAATGGGATATAGTGCAGGCACAGGGGCCTGCCCTTACGAAGGACGAACCATGGCGGACATAACTATCCGGCTTGAGCAGATCGATGTATAGGTTTCCATATATTAAATTTCACTGCGTTATCGGTCGGTACCCTCGACGACGTACTACAATGTACGACTTACTCGGATTCCTCCCTCTGGCCTTGTGAAATTTAATATCTGAAAATCTATAGTTACCCCGCTTCACGTCATCCAACGGGAGCGTTTTATCTGTCAGGAACTCGTACAGGAACCATAGCCGCCTGGCGTACTTGCCGGTCGGTTTTGACCGGACATATTCCAGGAAATTTTCCTCTGATACGATCTGAAACAGGCTTGCGAGTATCGCGAGATTCGTGCCGTCATACTTGAGCGCAAATTCAAGATGATCGCCCAGTGTGTCCCCCGGCCAGTATTTGGACTGGTAGACCTCGCAGATCACGCCTCCGGTTAAGTAAATCCGGTGGATTCCGGTGGTAGCGACAAAGGATCTGTGCCAGTTCGGGATAACGTTGAGATTGTATCGCTCGACGAGTGCCGCATACCCTGCGAGTCTGCGTGTCGATTTCTCCTGATCGTTTTCAGCCATGGCTTCCTACGGAAAAATGATTATGATACAAGAATTATAGTTATATGAGCGTAATGTCAAGAATAATGTTTGCGGCTGGTCGCGGGCTATTCCTCACAAGAGAAACGATTATGTTGCAGGAAAAATGATTACAGATAAACAGCCATAAAGAATAACGATTACAGTCAGATCGCTGAAATGGGGAAAGGGGGACGGGGTTAATATTCTAAATAACCCTCTCGTATCATTTTTCTTTTTTATTAACGCTTTTAAGAAAAAAGAGCTTGAGGAGGCTAAAATGTCTAAATTTATTACAACAAAAGAAGCGGAGGACCGTTATCGTGAATTGGGACTTTGGGGTGATCAAACATTTTACGATATCTTTCGCGAAAAGGCAGAACGTCTGCAGGACAAAAAGGCCATTGTTGATGCCAAGCGGACATACACTTATAAAGAACTGATGGAGCTTGTGGATAACCTGGCGGGTCACCTTATCGATATCGGTTTAAGGCATGGCGATGTGGTCGGCTGTCAATTTCCCAACTGGGGCGAGTTAGCCCTGATGCATTTGGCATTAAATCGCATGGGTGTTCTTTTCATGCCGATACATGATGGCTGGCGCGAGGCGGAAGTTGGGCATCTGCTAAAAAAAAGCAATGCGCGGATGGTAATTGTTCCTCATTCGTATCGTGGGTTTGATTATCCGGCAATGGTTGCTTCCATGCGCAATGATCTTCCCGACCTCAGTCTTGTCTATTCTATCGGTGGTGCTACCGAGGAATCTTTGCCTTTTGAAGAACTTCTCGAACCCTCTGGAAAGAGCGATGCCGAGATTGATGCTTTTCGGCCTGACACAAATTTGCCCGGTGCGATTATGGTCTCTTCAGGAACAACGGCGTTACCAAAAATCAGCTTGCTCAGCACCAATAACCTTATGAGCTTGATTAAATATTTTATCGAAGCGATCAAGCTTGAGGAAAACGATATCAGTGCAGCGATAGCTCCTGCAGGAACGGGCGCAACAGGATATGTCTTCCCGATATTAGGACTTTTACTTACCGGTGGCACAACTTGTATTTTGGAACACTGGAACGATCCGAAAGAAGCGCTCGATCTCATTATTGACAATAAGTGTACCTATGCTACGGCCATCCCAACTCAGATGACGATGATGATTCCGTTTCTGGCTAACACGAAGCCGGAGGATTTCTCCGCTTTTACCTGTTTCAGCAATGCCGGTGCCCCCCTTCCCTATAAAACCGGCAAGGCGATTGAGGAAATGATGGGGTGTAAGGTTCAAGTGATGTATGGTGCGACAGAAGCCGGCGCTCCATACATGGTTTCAGTTGATGACCCTCAGGAGAAGCGGTTGCTAACAGTAGGACATCTTTTAAATGATTGTGACGTTGAACTATGGGATGCAGATGAAAAAAAAGTGCCTGAAGGCAGTATCGGTGAGGTTGTCTGGCGAACGGCAATGAATTCCTATGGATATTTGAATGATGATGAGGAAACAGCCAAAATCTTTACAGAAGATGGCTTTTACAAGAGCGGTGATCTGGGAAAAGTAGATGAAGATGGCTATCTTCAGATCGTGGGCAGGGTGAAGGATATGATCCTTCGTGGCGGAAGAAATATCTGCCCGAAGACATCTGAGGAAATACTGATCGGCCATCCTTCAGTTGCTCAAGTCGCCGTCGCTGTAATGCCGGATCCTCGACTGGGTGAGCGTGCCTGTGCCTTTGTTGTACTTAATCCAGGGCAAAGCCTGACTTTTGATGAGATGATCCAATTTTTAAAAGAAAAGAAAACAGCAGTTTGGGAACTGCCGGAACGGCTAGAAATTATAGAAGAAATGCCCATTTCAGCCGGTGCTAAGATAATGAAAAACAAGTTAACTGATATTGTCTCGGCCAAGTTAAAAAATGAAGGTAAAATCTAACGGATGGAGGATAAGGGATATATCATACCCCGCTGAGGCTCGATTCTATATACGTTTTGAGTAGTTCCTTTGTATGAAGCAAAGCCTTCTTTTCAGGAAGCTCAATCACCCACCATTTACATGAAGTATCGATCATGACATCCAGCAAGTCTTCCCCCATATCGTCGATAGTATCTGGAGGAACATGCCCATCGCCATTTTCCTCCTTATAGATATGGGCATGGATGAGGCGCTCTTTTACCTGATAGAGCATCTCGAGTGGAGTCCAGAGACCTTTGAGGACGGGAGCGCAACCTTTTGCATGACCAAAATCAAAAGTTGCCGGGATATCAACCTCTTCAAGGATCTCTATCCATTCTTCAGGAAAAGATGTCGGCCCGTACATTAGGTTCTCCAGGGAAATGGTTACCCCACGAGCGATACCGAAGTCCTTCAACGCCTGTAGATTTTTTAGGACTTTCACAAGACAGATCTTTTCATCTTCTATATTGCCAAGGCCTATATGGAGTGTGAGAAATTGACCGCCGGCCTTAAAGATAATCTCCAGTGTTTCTAGGTATAGTTCCATAGCCCACTGGGAGACGCCGTCATCATGGTAGCCGATCTCCGCGTTGTGAAAAGGTGCGTGGAACCTAACCTCTACGTGGTGACCTTCAAGTTTTCGAACCTGGGAGATAAAATGAGTTTTCGATTCATTGTCAAACGGCATACGATCCAGGGAGAAGGACCAGTCTACCCCGTCAAAGCCGTTTTTTATAGCAAAGTCTACATCGATATCTTTATTCGCTTTTAGATTGCTTGCCATCACAAGCTTGGGTCGAATTATTCTTGGCTCTAAACTACAGTAGTTATTTAACATCAGACTCAAAACATCCTCTAGATTTCGGCATCTTTCAATCTTCATTTCGCATAGGCCAACGCTGGCAGGCAGGGGAAGGATAGGTGGGAGATTAGTCCCTATCCTTTTAATTCCCTGCCTGTTTCCCCCAATGGAGCGGCGGTTTATGGGAGGAAAACCACCGAGGGGGATGTTGCGATTGGTCGATAGGATACTTATTTACCTTTTGAATTCTCGTTTTTTCCGTGCTGATGAAAAGACCTAAGTGGAATAATATGAGGTGTAATCCAATTTGTCAAACCGGATAAAACGATAGTCTCCCAGGATTTTATTAGGAGAAACCTATATTGAAGCTAAATTAGTATCCGACCATAAATGAGATATTTTTGATCCGGGAGAGATCCCCCCTGACAATTTGTAGCTCATGGTTGAGTTTCAAGATTTCTGTTTTATCAATAATGATAAGGTGGCTTTATTTATAGTTTGATAATCTCCTTGATTTGTTGTAAACTTCTTCCAGAGGGTGATATGCTCTACGATCAACTATAGGTTTCCAGATAGTAAATTCCACCGATAAACTTTGGAACTAATAAGCATTAAAAAACAATGGGGCATTCCCAAAATGATTTACAGAAGGAGGCAATACAGTGGACGATTTTTCAGTTCTGTTCGTCGATGACGAGGTGGGATTTCTGGAAACAATATTGAAGCGCATGAAAAAGCGTAATATAGAAGTACACGGTGTTGAAAGCGGTGAGGAAGCTCTTGCCTTTTTAGATAAAGATTCAGTTGATGTAGTTGTGCTTGACGTTAGAATGAAGGGAATGAATGGTATTCAGACCTTGGAGGAAATCAAGAAGAAAAAGCCTCTAATTGAAGTTATCATGCTTACCGGCCATGCCAGCGTGGAGGTGGCAATTCATGGCATGGAACTCGGCGCTTTCGATTATCTTATGAAACCGATGAATATTGATGAACTTCTTTACAAACTTCAGGATGCATATAAGAAAAAAAATATACGGGAAGAAAAAATAAAAAAAGTAGGGGGTGATATGGTTACTTAAACAAGGTATTTGTTTTTAAGGAGGTTTTATTTTTGGCGCTACTTACGCAGAAAGGAGCTGTAATGAAATGAATTTTTTTAAACAGTGGGGCCGATTTATGATGATGGGCGCAGTAGCCCATGCAAAGTGGGAAATTAATGTATCCAACACTATTTTGGGCGATAAAAAGCGGCTTTTTATACTTGCAATGCTTACCATTCCTGCAATGCTTGCAAGCATTGCATTTGCAGATCAAATAGGCGGAGCCCTGCCGGAACTGCTTGGAGGTAAAAAGGCCTACAGCCCGGCATTTTACAGTACTGGAATATTTATTGTATCCATACTTATAGGTATGGGCGCAGGGCTGATTACCGGCTGTATAGGAGCGGGCGGCGGGTTCATTATCGCGCCCGCACTGATGAGTGCAGGTATTAAAGGTATCCTGGCAGTCGGAACCGACCTTTTTCATATATTTGCCAAGGCGATTATGGGAAGTGTGATTCACAGGAAGCTGGGAAACGTTTCCGTACCCCTGGCTGCCGTTTTTCTCATAGGCGCCGTTATCGGGGCAACAGCAGGAGGACTTATAAACCGCGTTCTCTATGAAATAAATCCTGTATTAAGTGACGCCTTTATCACCACCGTCTATTCCCTGATGCTCGGTTTTCTTGGAACTTATGCCATGGTCGATTTTCTCAAGGCGAGCAAGGCGGAAAAAGGACAGGCTCCTCACGGTGGCGGCGAGGGTGCCCACGGTGGAAAAGACGAAGGGGCTGAGATGGGAAATCTTCCTAAAAAGTTGCAGGGCATGAAGATACCTCCCATGGTTAAGTTTGATTATGATCTTACTCCTGGCGGACGGAGTATTTCATGGCTGTTTTTAGTGCTTTCAGGTGCCTTGGTAGGTTTGGCGGCAGGGATTATGGGAGTCGGCGGTGGGTTTTTGACCTTTCCCATATTCGTTTATATCCTGGGCGTTTCATCCATGACTACGGTTGGAACCGATATTTTTCAGATCGTTTTTACAGCAGGTTATGCTGCCATAAGCCAGTATGCAATTTACGGCTTTATTTTCTACACACTGGCCATGGGTATGCTTTTAGGGTCTTTGGTGGGCATCCAGATTGGTGCAATGGTTACTAAAGTCGTTAAAGGCATTACGATTCGCGGGTTTTATGCCATGGCGGTTTTAGCCGGTTTCGTTAACCGTATCTTTGCCCTGCCTGCAAAACTTGGTGATATGAATGTCATTAACATATCAAAACAGACCGGTGCATTCCTTGAGACAATCGGGGTCTGGGCCTTTTTCATAGTTATTGCCGGATTCTCGGTCTGGGTAATCGGTACGTTTCTTACTAATATTAAAGTCCTGAAGGGAAAGGAGGCGAAATCATGATAGTGAAAAAGAAAGAATTCTATGGCGGTTTTGGCATGTTAATCGGGTTTTTCGTTATACTGATAATCATATTTTCGCCTGTTTTAAAAGGCCGGAATGTCCTGGATTACCTGGATTCCCTGTATAATTCCATATCAAAGGACTCAGCATATTACATTCCAAAAGTTAAGAAGGAGGCTGATAAGTTTACAGGCAATTCTATCAGCGTAACACTCGACATGAAAAACGAAGCACAGGCCAAACAGACAGCTCCACTGTTTATGAAGGGCGGCGCACTTGTCAATGTGTCAGGCGTTCAGATGAAAGTTAGCGGTGATATGGGTAAGATCCTTGAAAACTGCCTTGCCGATTCGGATTATATGTATGTAAATGACGGAGAAAAGATAAAAGGAAAATATGGGTACGACGAAAGGCAGGTCCTTTATAACTGGTACACGGCCTTTAAATCCATGGATAAGGATTTAAAGGCACAAAAGAAGTTCAAAGAGGCCAAGGTCGTTGCCCTGGTGATAAAGAAAGCTGTGGAATGTTCTTACAACTATTACAAAATTGAGCCACAGAAAATTTCCGATCGTTTTGGTATAGTAATATTCTCTCTGATTTTTTATGTGATTTACACACTGTGGTACGGCTTTGCCATTATGTACATGTTCGAAGGATGGGGGATGCAGCTGGAACACTAGTGAACAAACATTTACAAATTGCAGTTATCTTTAATCGATGAAAAGGCTGAAGGCAATATACATGCCTTTAGCCTTTTTAGCTTTTTAAACAAAGACAGACTAAACCCATGGGCAAAATAAGGCTCCTGTTAGATAAATTTGTATTTAAAAAGCCGGTCATGGATGATTTGGAAATTGAAAAACTCCGCATAGATTTTCAATCCAGATATCACAATTTCAAGCTTCTTTTAACTTCCAACAACAGCGCTCTGGAGGTCATGGCTGATATTGAAATGGCCCTCCAGGGGAAGCAGCCCTTTGGCATGTCTTTTGTAAAGGCAAATTGTACAGGGGTATCTGTTAATGTCTTTAATATGATAAAATATTTAAACAACCTTGCACCTGATAAATACGGTCAGCTATATGCAAGTTTCAGTGATATTCAGAAAAAAATAGACCATCTGCTTTCAGCAAAGAAATCTTTAAAGGATGACAGGCTGCTCATACCCTTGGATAATGTAAACAAGGACATGGCTGATTTTGTAGGAAGCAAGATGGCCAATATCGGTGAAGTAAAGAACAGGCTTCATATTGAAGTTCCCGGGGGATTCGTCATAACAGCAGCCGGGTACGATCATTTTATCAGGGTAAATGATTTGCAGGCGGAAATTGACGGCAGATTTCAGTCTGCCGATTCGGAAAATATAGAAGGGCTTTATACTTTGAGCGCTGAGATCCAGCAGCTTATAATCCGATCAAAAGTACCGGAAGATCTGGCCGATGCCATCGTGCAGGCATGGAGACAGCTTGAAGACAAAGCGGGAGGGGCCATAACCATGGCCATTAGAAGCAGCGCTCTAGGCGAAGATGAACAGGAAAGTTCATTTGCGGGTCAGTATCGCAGCGAATTAAATGTAAGTAATGACAGTGTTTTTCAGGCATATAAGGAGGTGATTGCAAGCAAATACAGCCTTCAGGCAATAACATACAGATTGAACAGGGGATTTAAGGATGAAGATATTTCCATGTGTGTTGGATGCATGGCCATGGTGGATGCCGTGGCAGGAGGTGTCATTTACTCATGCAATCCCGTTAATCTAAGGGATAATTCTATTTTTATCAATTCTACGCTGGGATTGCCTAAATCCGTTGTTGACGGCAGCGAGGCCTGTGACCTATTTGTAATTTCAAGAAAGACGCCCATGGAACTTATCCGCGAGGATATACAGGTCAAGGAGAGAAAGTTTGTCTGTTTGCCAGAAGAAGGTGTATGTGAGGTAGAGTTGACCGGAGATGCAGGGAATCAGGCATCTATAGATAAAAAACAGGCATTTTATCTGGCCGACATCGCAGTGAGGACTGAAGATTACTATCATACACCCCAGGATATTGAGTTTGCAGTTGGGCAGGATGGAACTGTTTATATACTGCAATGTCGGCCATTGCAGCAGATGGAGACGGCAAAGAAAGATTTTTCGGAGCCTGTATTAAAAGATGATGAGACAGTCATCGCCAGGGGAGGAACTACGGCAAGCCCTGGTTCTGCCTGCGGTAAAGTTTATCTGGCTGATAAAGGCATAGATGTTCTGAAGTTTCCTGAAGGTGCGGTACTTGTTGTAAACCAGGCGCTACCCAGATGGACTTCCCTTTTAAATCGAGCTGCTGCCGTAGTTTCAGGCCAGGGTGGTTTTGCAGGACATCTTGCTAATGTGGCAAGAGAATTAAGAGTTCCTGCGCTTTTTGGCGTTCCGGATGTTATGGACAGGTTGAACCACGGGGTGCTTGTAACAGTTGATGCCGACTCTCTTACCATCTATAAGGGTAAGATAGAATCCTTGCTTGTAGAAACTGAGACAAAAAAAAATCTTATGGAAGGAAGCCCTGTTTATGAAAGCTTAAAACAGGTCAGTAATTTTATTATACCATTAAACCTGCTCGATCCGAATTCTCATGAATTTAACCCGGCAAACTGCTCGACTTTTCACGATATTACCAGATTCATTCATGAAAAATCGGTGTATGAGATGTTCAATTTCGGAAAAGAACACAATTTATCCGAGCGATCGAGCAAACAGCTCTATTATAATGTTCCCATGCAATGGTGGGTTTTAAACCTGGATGACGGGTTTAAGGAAGAAGTAAAGGGAAAATACATCAAACTGGATAATATTGTTTCGATTCCCATGCTTGCATTCTGGGAAGGATTTGCCGCTGTCCCCTGGGACGGTCCGCCTCCAATTGACGGGAAGGGACTCATGTCTGTCATGTTTCAATCTACTGCAAATCCAGCTTTAACTCCTGGAATACGCTCAAAATATGCAGATCGAAACTATTTTATGGTTTCCAAAAATTATTGCAGCTTAAATTCGAGACTCGGTTATCATTTTTCCATATTAGAGGCCCTGGTGAGTGATCGAGCCGGTGAAAATTATGTCAGCTTTCAGTTCAAGGGAGGTGCTGCAGATCATGATAGGCGTGTTAAGAGGGCCTGCTTTATTAAAAGTATACTGGAAAAATACGACTTCAGGGTAGATGTTGCGGAAGATAGCCTTATTTCCCGCATAGAGGGCTATGATGAAGACTACATGATAAAGCGCCTTGAAATACTGGGTTATTTAACCCTCCACACCCGCCAGCTCGATATGATCATGTCGAACCGGGCTAAAGTAAATTATTACAGGGCAAAAATAATAAAAGATATTGATGAGATAATTCTTGAGAAATCATCAGCGCCTGATCCCGGTGAGTCGAGTTGAGTAAATTTCACAAGGCCAGAGGGAGGAATACGAGTACGTCGTCGAGGATTCCGACCGATAACGCTGGAAATTTAATATCTGAAAATCTATAAGACTGAGTTTGGTCGTTTTCTTAGATCCAAGGGCATAGAACACTTACTATGCGGGGAAAACTGATTACAGAAATTAATAATAAACAGGAGGCAACATCAATGTTAAACAAAGAAAAGGTTTTGATCGTATCGGCTTTTATGCTGGTAATGTTTGTGATGTTGGTCTTTTCCCCGGTTATAACAAATGCAGCAACACTGAATTGCTCTTCCTGCTCTACCCTTGAAGAGCTGTACGACTGCATCAAGGCCCAAATGCCTCACCGTGACGACGGTTACACCCCACCCACAGCGCAGCAATTGTCAGACGTGCGTACAGTGATAGGGCAGATGCTGACCTGTCAGACCAATATCACTTTACCTTCGAGCATCTCCGTTATCATGGAATTTAAGAGGTTCATTGATTCCGGGAACGGTCGGACCTATTCGGTACTTATGGAAGTCGAAGATGCCAACAGCGATGGGATGATAGACAGGGGGTTCGGCTCCCTCATCGTTTATAACGAGGCGGAAAAGGAGTTGAATATCGCTTCTCCTCATCCTGTCTACGATCTCAACACCGGGTATCAGTCTGTCAGGATATTCAAATATACTTCTTCGCGAACTTTATCGTTGGCTGGTGTCCATCGCTATGCCGGCAGCGCCACAAGCCCCTGCCAATCGAGCTATAAGATATCCGATTCGGCCCACAATGACGAATGCATGTTCTTTGGTGCTACCCAGGAGTTGATGGCCTATTATGGCAGCGATCCCTGGTACCAGCTCCAGTATCACGGTATGGCCGCCGACACCTGTAGTACCGATGTTTTTATGTCTCACGGCGATAACCAGGTTACACCGCCTCAGGGAGACATCGTTTACACCTTAAGGAACAACCTGCTGGTATATAATCCATCCTGGGGTGTGGAGGTAGATGGAGCAACAAGCTGCCATTTAGACGGCGGCAGCAACACATCGGGAAGGCTTATAAATGGTGTTTCGGCCAACCAGGTATGTAATACATCGGCATCGAACTACGGGGAGACCTTCATCCATATCGAACAGACAGGTGCCTGTCGCACGGCTTCTGACTGGATAGATACTGTAAACGACACCTTCGGCTTGGGCGACCCCCCGAGCGCTCCGGGTAATGTAACAGCATCTGCAACTGCATGTGATCAGATCGATCTCACCTGGCAGGATAACTCTGATAATGAAACCCGGTTTCGCATTGAAAGAAGTATCGATGGCAGCGATTATTTTGCGATAGATTTAGTGGGGGCAGGTGTTACTTGTAAAACCAAAATCACTTTAACCTGGGTAGATAATGCCGGCAATGAAGATGGATTTAAAATCTATAGAGGTTCCAGCCCTTTAACCCTTATTCTCCATGATACTGTTGGCCCGAATGTAGTCTTATACGAAGATCTCGGGTTGCAGTCGAAAACCACTTACTACTATAAAGCATGCGCTTATAATGCCGATGGTGAGGTATGTTCCGATACAGCTTCAGCGACGACAAAATAGAGACTCAGACACTATCTATTTTTAATCCTCAAAATATTCCAAGCTGTGCAGTTACCCAACAATAGCGCTTATGACTTGAATGATCTTCTCCTCACGGCTTGATTCATTTTGAAGATTCTAAATTCGTTACGCTAAATTGCAGATAACTCGGTCGCAAACTCCCTCA
>Ga0209345_10005390_pt1 | contig 11885 bp, 11 predicted proteins | sample Cruoilmetagenom7_FD_187294 | JGI IMG/M metagenome (GOLD analysis project Ga0209345, IMG submission 187294) | Oil polluted marine microbial communities from Coal Oil Point, Santa Barbara, California, USA - Sample 7 (SPAdes) (version 2) | ecosystem: Environmental > Aquatic > Marine > Oil seeps ...
TTCCGAATAGTTATATACACGCTAGACCAACATTAACAATTAAATCAAATACTTGCGAGTATGTCATGTGATATCAAGGAGATACGCGTCACATGATTTTGCGTCCAAATTTTGTCCAAAGTCCAATCGTAAGGGACCATTTGTTTAATAGCCGTGCAAAGGCTCTTGGGTGATGGAAGGGAGAACCCGATAATGAAGATTGCAGAGGACGTGATAAAGCTGGTTGGAAATACGCCATTAATTAGGCTGAACACTGTTACATGCGAAATAGAAGCGGATGTGGTGGCGAAGCTCGAATGCTATAATCCACTGTGGAGCGTAAAAGATCGGATCGGAACCGCCATGATCGAGGATGCCGAGGAAAGGGGATTGATCAACAAGGATACGGTAATCATTGAACCCACCAGCGGCAACACCGGTATTGCCCTGGCGTTCGTCTGTGCGGCAAAGGGTTATGCGTTGATCCTCACAATGCCCGACACCATGTCTTTTGAGCGAAGACAACTCTTGTATGCTTTGGGAGCAAGGCTGATCTTGACCCCTGGAACAAAAGGGATGATGGGGGCTGTCAGGCAGGCTGAGGAAATGGTTAGTGAAAATCCCCATTATTACATGCCTCAGCAGTTCAAGAACCCGGCCAACCCGAAGATACATCGGGAGACCACGGCAGAAGAAATATGGCGTGATACGGATGGGGAGGTCGATATGCTGGTCTCGGGCGTGGGAACAGGAGGGACGATCACCGGTGTCGCTGAGACAATCAAGCCCAGGAAATCGGCCTTCAAGGCTATTGCCGTTGAACCGGAAGATTCTCCGGTCCTTAGCGGAGGGGAACCCGGTTTTCACAAAATTCAGGGGATCGGCGCCGGCTTTGTACCGGAGGTACTCAGGATGGATCTCATTGATGAGGTCATCAAGGTTACCAACGAAAATGCCGGGGCGATGGCAAGGCGTCTGGCCAAGGAAGAGGGTATTTTTGTGGGGATATCTTCCGGGGCTGCCACATGGGCGGCCTTGGAGGTGGCTAAGAGACCGGAAAACAAGGGTAAGCTCATTGTAGTGATCCTGCCCGACACCGGGGAAAGGTACTTGAGTACCCACCTCTTTCAGGATTAGTGAAAATGAGAAAGTGGCTTCAGAACCTCAAGGAAGACATAGAAACCGTCTTTGCTCAAGATCCGGCTGCAAGAAGCTTTCTGGAAGTTACCTTCTGTTACCCGGGACTTCATGCGGTATGGTTCCATCGAATGGCCCATTTTCTCTGGAAACATAATCTCCCGTTTCTTGCCCGATTGCTGTCCCATTTCAGCCGCTTCCTGACGGGCATCGAGATTCATCCGGGGGCTAAGATAGGCCGAAGGTTCTTCATCGACCATGGGATGGGAATCGTCATCGGCGAGACGGCGGAAATCGGGGATGACGTCCTTCTTTACCAGGGCGTTGTCCTGGGCGGGACGACACAGAAGAAAGGGAAGAGACACCCGACTGTCGGGAACAAGGTCGTGATAGGCACAGGAGCCACGGTTCTTGGCGATGTATCAGTGGGGGACGGGTCAAGGATCGGTTCGGGCTCGGTTGTTATAAAACCGGTGCCTCCGGGAGCTACAGTAGTGGGAATTCCAGGGAGGGTCGTCGAAGACCACCCCAAGGCTAGTGTTGATTTGGAACACGGGCGGTTACCTGATCCGATAGCCGAGGCCATCAAGTCCGTATTGGAGATGCAGAATCGTTTTGATGAAAGGCTGAAAAGACTGGAGGACAATGTGGGTTTTGACACATATGATGTTCAGGAATTGATGGATATGAGAAGAAAGATGGGGAAAGACTTCAGTAATGGGGGGGGGATTTGACCTTTGCCGGGAAGGGAGTGATGACCATGTTATGGATAATGTCAAGCTCTGTGACAGGGCGGTTCAAGATGAATGTATGTTATGAAGCGACAAGAACGACTTCAGTCGTAGGGGACAGAAAAAGAATGCAGATCCGTAATATGGATCACACCCTTAGGGACGGGTTGAATCTTTGATTAGCTGTTGACACTACGCTGACAAGCTGTTATGTTAATAATCCTTCAACATCTTCCAGATACTCCCAGACAATCAACATACATGTGACAAGTCGCGTGACATGATTCACTCCAAGGTATCGAGAAGTCATGAATCAACCAAAGGATCCACTCATTAGATGATGGATAGAAATCCTGGCCATTCATACATATGCGAGACCCTGAATCTTGGATTCCGGATTGACAAGAAAGAGATCCTTATACCAAGTGAGGTGCTTGAGGGCTGGCAAAGCCTTGTGAATACCGTGGCAGAGATCATTAGCGTGCCTGCCGCCTTAATTATGAAGGTCGACTCCCCGTATATAGAGGTCTTCTGCTCCAGTGAATCGAAGGGCAATCCTTACAAAGCTGGAGACAGGGAGCATTTGGACGGTCTTTACTGTGAGAAGGTAATAAAGACGCGGGATAAACTCCTGATTCCGAATGCATCCAAGGATAGCGAGTGGGCGAAAAACCCGGACATAGAATCGGGGATGCTCTCTTACTTAGGGTTTCCCATCCTCTGGCCTGACGGCGAGGTTTTTGGCACTATCTGTGTGCTCGATTCAAAAGAGAACGAATACGAGGAACGTTATGAGAAATTGATGGCACATTTCAAAGGACTTGTCGAAACCCATCTTGTTTTACTCTTTCGAAATGTGGCTGACAGTAAGAACTTTGAAGGTATTCTCGACAGTGTTAAAGAGGGTATTATAGCCCATGACACGAAAAGGCGAATCCTCTTTTTCAACCGTGCTGCGGAAGATATAACCGGGTACGGCCGCGAGGACGCGATCGGACGGGATTGTCACGAAGTCTTTGGAAGCCCTTTTTGCGGGGGGCGATGCTCGTTCTGTGGTGGCCCCCGGGATTTATGGGAGGATAAAGAGTACCCCCTCAATATTCTGACGAAGGATCGGAAACCCCGGCGGATCGAGATGTCGGTTACAGAGATGAAGGACGCTGATGGACGGTTTTCGGGCGTCCTTGCTGCGTTTCGGGACGTGACCGACTTGGTCGGGTTACGAATACAACACGGGGAACTTAAAGGGTTCGCCGGACTTGTAGGCCGGGATCGCAAGATGCTTCAGGTCTATAGACAGATACGGGATCTCGCTGTCACCAACTACCCTGTCTACATTAGTGGAGAAACCGGCACAGGAAAGGAGATGGTTGCCTCTGCTATCCACAATGAGAGCCGCCGGGGTGGGATGCCTTTTGTGCCTGTTAACTGTGCGGCACTTCCCGAGGGTATGCTTGAGAGTGAACTCTTCGGACACGTGAAAGGGGCTTTTACCGGGGCGGTGAGAGACAAGAAAGGGCGATTTGAATTGGCTCATAAGGGCACCATGTTCCTCGACGAAGTGGCTGACCTCCATAAGGCTATGCAGGCCAAGCTCTTGAGGGTGCTTCAAGACGGGATTTTCGAGCGAGTTGGCGGAGAGAAGCCTGTCGCGGTCGATGTGCGAATCATCAGCGCCAGCAATAAAAATATAAAACGCGAGGTGGAAAGAAGAAATTTTCGCGATGATCTCTACTATCGCATCAGTGTGTTTCCCATTCACTTACCGCCGCTCCGTGATCGAAAAAAGGACGTGCCTCTCCTCGTGGAACACTTTCTCGAAGAGGCCATGAAGGATGGAGCAAAAACAGCCGGTGTTTCCAAGGATGCCCTGGGGGTGTTGACGGATTACCCCTGGCCCGGAAACGTCCGTGAACTCCAGAGCACCATTCGCTTTGCTATCGTGAAGTCGCGCGGGCGGGTCATTCGTATCAAAGATCTTCCTATGGAGCTTCAAAACCTGAAAGAATCTCTCCGGTCGCGCGGGCCTTCTCGAAAACTCGATTCCGAGAGTGTCAGAGACGCCCTGGCTCAAGCCGGAGGCAATAAGGCGAAGGCAGCGAGGCTCCTCGGCGTGGGTCGTGCCACCCTCTATCGTTTTCTTGCAGACTTTCCAGATCTTTCATGAAATGCCCATTACTGCCTGATACCCTCACCGTACCCTATCTACCGGCATATTCCTCTCCCCTGATCGGGGAGGTTTGATGGGAGAAAAAAGGAGCTTGACTTCTTATTTTGCGCATATTATTGTGTACATATACGAAATAGAGGGGGAGAAGCATATGAAGATAAGTGCCGCAAAGTTTCGTGCAAATTGTCTAAAGTTAATAAACGACGTTCACGCTACGCAAGAGGAGATTATTATTACGAAGCATGGAAAGCCTATGGCAAAACTGATTTGCGTTAAAGACGAATCACCTAAACCTTTCATCGGTTCCTTAACCGGAGTGGGTGAAACCGCCGGTGATTTAAACGAATCCTTCGAAGACTATTGGGAGACAGGCTGATTCATGATCGTACTCGACACACATGCCTGGTGGTGGGCGATTAGCGAACCAGAACTCCTTTCATCGATTGCAAAAGAAACAATTGAGAAGACGCCGTCTGGGCAAAGGTTTGTAGCGTCCATATCCCTTTGGGAGTTCGTCATGATGGTTAGTAGGGGCAGAATTAATCTGAAAGTGTCACCCCGGGAGTGGTTTAATCATGCCATCGGCAAAGTTGGCACAAGGGTGCACGCCCTGTCGGAGGACGTCGCTATTGACTCATGCAATTTGCCCGGAGACTTCCACAAAGATCCGGCTGATCGAATCATAGTAGCCACAGCCAGGGTATATGACGCAGTTTTGATTACGAAAGACAGGAGGATGATAGATTATCTAAATGTTCGAACGGTCTGGTAAGATGATAACATGACTAAACCGCCGGCTAGGCCTCCTGGCTGATGCCGGAAGCCTTCCCACCGCCACGGAAGAGGAACGACTGATCAGATGTTCTTTCATTCTCTGTTCTGCGCCCTCGGAGCGTTCGTAGCAAGAAATGAGAGGAGAGACTTATGGCAGATTATGACTTTGATATCGGTGTTATCGGGGGGGGAGCCGCAGGGTTGACCGTGACATCCGGGGCGGCCCAGCTCGGTGCTAAGACATTACTCGTTGAGAAAGAAAAGGCATTAGGGGGAGACTGCCTCCACTTCGGATGCGTCCCCAGCAAGACTCTCATAAGAACGGCTCATATCTACCATCTCATGAAAAGTGCCGAAAAGTTCGGGCTTCCCCACAGTGACATCCCCCCAGTCGACTTCACAAAGGTGAGGGATAGGATTCAATCTGTGGTTAGTATGATCCAGACGCACGATTCCGAGGAGAGGTTCTGTGGTCTGGGCGCCAAGGTGGAATTTGGTGAGCCGAGGTTTGTGGACGAGCACACGATTCGTTTGAACGGGGAACACCGTTCTGCCAAGACCTGGGTCATAGCAACCGGATCCTCCCCGGGCATCCCCCCAGTAGAAGGCCTTGGAAGGGTCCCCTATATCACCAACAAGGAGATCTTCTCCTTGGACCGCCTCCCCGGATCTATGATTATTCTCGGGGCTGGTCCCATTGCCATGGAGATGGCCCAGGCCTTCTGTCGTCTGGGCACAAAGGTCTTTGTGATTCAGCGGAGCGGTCAGATCCTGAGCAAGGAGGACAAGGACATGGCCGATGAGGTGATGCATGTCCTCAGTTTGGAAGGGGTGGTCTTTCACCTGAATGCCTCGGTCGTTTGTGTAAAGGAACGCGGTCGCGAAAGGGAAGTGGTCGTCAAGGATAAGCAGGGCAACGAGGCAGGTCTCAAAGCGGAACAGATCTTGGTTGCCATGGGAAGGGTACCAAATACCGAGGGTCTGGGGCTTAAAGATATCGGTGTTGAGTATGATGGGAAAGGCGTCAAGGTCGACAAGAGGCTGAGAACGAAACAAAGGCACATCTATGCCGCTGGAGACGTCACTGGGGCCTTTCAATTTACCCATGCAGCAGGATACGAAGGGGGGATCGTCATCAGTAACGCCATCTTTCACCTTCCAAGGAAAGCGGATTACACCTTCCTGCCCTGGTGTACGTATACGGATCCGGAACTGGCCAGTATCGGAATAAATGAAAAGATGGCCAAAGAGGCCGGGGTAGAGTATAGGGTCTGGACAGAGCGATTTGAGGACAATGACAGAAGCCTGGCAGAAGGGGAAAAGGTGGGTAAGATCAAAATGATCTTGGATAAAGACGAGAAGCCTCTAGGGGTTCAAATCCTGGGCCCCAAAGCGGGCGAGTTACTGAACGAATGGGTTGCCGTGCTCAACGGCAAGGTCAAGCTTTCCACGTTGGCTTTGGCTGTTCATCCCTATCCGACACTTGGGGAAATCAACAAACGGGTGGCAGGCTCCTACTTTTCCCCCAAGATCTTCTCGGACAGGATAAGGAAGGGCATTAAATTCTTTTTTCATCTTAAGGGGAGGGCGTGCGGGGAGGACAGAAGATGAAGATAGCGATAATCGGCCTTGGACGGATGGGTATGAATATGGCAAAGCGACTCTTGCGAGGTGGTCTGCAAGTCGTTGCATACAACAGAACTTCGACGAAGACGGATCAAATCGCCAAAGAAGGGGCGATTGGGGCATACTCCCTCGGTGAGGCAGCGGAAAAGCTCTCCCCGCCCCGGGTTGTATGGCTGATGTTACCGGCCGGGCAGGCTGTAGACGATCATCTCAGCCGACTCAGGGGAATCCTCTCCCCAGGAGACATCATTGTTGACGGCGGGAACACATACTACAAGGACGATATCCGCCGAGCCGACTTCGTTGCCGAGACGGGGATTCGATTTGTGGATGTTGGGGTCAGCGGCGGCATATGGGGGCTTCAGGAGGGATATTGTCTGATGATAGGCGGAGAAAGAGAGGCATATCAATTTCTGGAGCCGATCTTCCAAGTCTTGGCTTCTGAGGAAGGCTATCTCTATTGCGGCCCCACCGGTGCAGGACATTTTATCAAGATGGTGCACAACGGCATCGAGTACGGCATGATGCAGGCATACGGTGAAGGGTTTCAAATTCTCGATGCATCTCCTTATACTGAGTCTTTGAACTATGCCGACATCGCTCACCTGTGGAACCGGGGGAGCGTGATTCGCTCATGGCTGCTGGAACTTTTAGAGACGGCGTTTGCAAAGGACGAGAGGCTTTCTGATATTCTGGGCTATGTGGAGGATTCCGGAGAGGGCCGGTGGACGATTGAACAGGCTATAGAGACCGGCGTGTCTGCACCGGTGATCGCCTTGTCGTTGATGTTGAGGTTTCGATCTCAGGAAAAAGACTCCTTTTCCGATAGGGTTGTTGCTGCGCTGCGAAAGGAGTTCGGCGGTCATGCCGTGGTACCTGCTAATACGAAGAAAGAATGATGGACCAGACACAAAATGCTGACCACCCCACGATAGCCAGAACCACAACGCCGGACCTGGAGGTCCCCTTTGATGCCTGCCTCATGGGAGGCATCCCGGATCCCTGTATGATTGTTATTGTGGGAGCCTCCGGTGACCTAACCGTTCGGAAGCTGCTTCCGGCACTCTACAACATGTTTCTAAGAAATGCCGTCCCCGTTCCCTTTGTCATTGTGGGGTGCAGTCGTACAAAGCTCACTGAAGACTCTTTCAGGGATGTGGCAATGAAAACCCTGTCCGAAAAGGCTGATCAGGATCGTTCCAAATTGAAGCCTTTTCTCTCTTGCCTGCGCTACAGGCCTGTTCAATACGATGACCTCCCCTCGTTTGTTGATCTGGCCGCCTATCTTGAGGAACTGGACAAACGGTGTCTAACGAGGGGAAATCGCATTTTCTATCTGGCCATTCCTCCTTCGCTCTATAAGACCACGGCCCAAATGCTGGGACGTGCCGGTCTTGCTACCGAGGGGAAGGATGGAAACGGCTGGTCGAGGATCGTGGTGGAAAAGCCCTTCGGTCGTGATTTGGATACTGCTATGGATCTCGACCGATCCCTGAATGAGCATTTTCGAGAACACCAAATCTTTCGGATAGACCATTATTTGGCCAAGGAGACCGTTCAGAATATTCTGCTCTTCCGTTTTGCCAACTCCCTATTCGAACCGATCTGGAACAGAAGATATGTCGATTACATACAGATCATCGCTGCAGAAACCCTGGGGGTGGAGCATAGAGCAGGCTACTACGAGCAGGCAGGGGTACTGCGAGACATGTTTCAAAACCACATGATGCAGCTTCTCTCCCTCACGGCCATGGACCCCCCGTCAGTATTCGAGGCTGATCGCGTACGAGACGAGAAGGTGCGGGTCTTTCGTTCCTTGCGACCTTTTCCTGTGGAAGATCTGAAGAGTTACTTGACCCTCGGGCAATACGGGCCGGGGAAGATCGATGGCAAGGCCGTACCCGGTTATAGAGAGGAACCCGGGGTGAACCCCCAATCCTTGACTCCCACCTTTGCCGCCATGAAGATCTTCCTGGACAATTGGCGCTGGCAAGGTGTACCCTTTTACCTCACCTCAGGGAAGAGACTGGCCAAAAAGCTGACCGAGATCATGATCCAGTTCAAGGCTGTTCCCCACTCCATGTTTCGACAAGTCTTAGGGGAACATATTTCAGCGAATCGACTCGTTCTAGGTGTCTATCCTGACGAAAAGATATCCCTCACATTTCAGACAAAGAACCCAGGAGCCAAGGTTTGCTTAAGATCCGTGATTATGGACTTTGACTATCGGCAAAACTATACTGGACCAACCCTTGAAGCCTATGAAAAAGTGCTTCTTGACTGTATGCTTGGGGACAGGATGCTCTTCTGGAGGCAGGACGGTGTCGAACTCTGCTGGTCATTTCTCACACCGATCCTCGATGAATGCGAAACCTGCAGTGACCGAGTCAAAATGCTTTTTACCTATGAATCGGGGACCTGTGGCCCCCAACTGAATAATGCCTCCCGTCAAACAGTTTATAATGAAAAGTGAAAGGGCGTCTTTGAGAGAAAGGCAAGCCTGGTATAGTGCGAAATAGGATCGAAAAATTGGAAGAAAACTCTTTATCAGGGAATGATGAGACAAGGCAAATTTATCGGGTCGCAGGATACGCGTTCTTATTGAATCTTGCCCTTGTCATCATGAAAGCCCTTCTTGCCTCATTTTCGGGAAGTCTTGCCATCACCGCCAGCGCCATTGACTCAGGAACCGATGCCCTCGCATCCCTTGTGATTTTCGTTGGGGTAAAACTATCCACCCGGAAAACCCGGTCATTTCCCATGGGGTTATATAAGCTCGAAAACGTCGCTTCTGTTGTCGTAGCCCTTTTTATCTTCATTGCAGGTTATGAGATTATCCAGGAGATCCTTTTTCCAGTCGGAAATATTCCTAGTATATCTTTATCTTACATTATTCTGCTCGTCACCGGAACCGTGGCCACACTCCTTTTTGGACAGTATGCGATATCTGTCGGACGAAGGACAGGATCCCCCTCCCTGATTGCTGAGGGCCGACACCGCCAGGTGGATGTCCTCTCATCGATTGTGGTCTTGGTGTCGGTTACCCTCAGCTATTTTCACATCCGTTTGGATATTTTAGGTGTTACCATTGATCAGATCGGTGCTTTGCTGATCCTTATCTTTATAGCCCGTGCAGGGTGGGAATTACTCTCTGATGGCATGCGGGTGCTTCTTGACGCATCCATTGATTTTTCTACTATGGACCGAATCCATGGAATTATAAGAAGCGAGCCGATGGTCAGTGAGATCAAGTCTCTTATTGGAAGAAATGCAGGCCGGTTTCGATTCATACAGGCTACCATAACCTTAAAGACGGAAAATTTGGATAAGGCCCACCAGATCAGTGAAGATATTGAGATAAAGATCCGAAAGCAGGTTACCCACCTGGAAAAGGTTATTATCCAATATGAACCACAAGATAGATCTCATGACCGGGTTGCGTTGCCCCTTGAAGACTTAAAGGGGCGGATAAGCATGCACTTTGGAGAGGCTCCTTACTTTAGCATCGCATACATACGCCGAAAAGATAAAGAGATAGAAAAACGGGAGATCTTGGAGAATCCCTACCGATCTGTGGAGACCGCGAAAGGCATCCGTGTGGCGGAGTGGTTGGTAGAGCAGGGAGTAGAACATGTTGGTATGAAGGAGGATATTTCCCATAAAGGACCGGGCTATGTGCTTTCAAATGGAGGTGTGAAAATACATATCATAACAGCAGGCCATATAGATCAGGCGATCAGTGAGATTATCTCTGAAGGTCCATGAGTCTTTAATGCATTTGAATGCCTGAGAACCGTAAGAAAGGGAAGGGGATGGAGCCGGGATACCCTAAAGCTAGAATTGGACTTTGGACAAAATTCATATATAGATTTTCATATATTAACTTTCACGGCGTTATCGGTCGGAATCCTCGACGACGTACTCAATGTACGACTTACTCGGATTCCTCCCTCTGGCCTTGTGAAATTAAATATCTGAAAATCTATAGGTACCCGACCGAATCGTGCGACCGCGTACGCAATCAATAAGAACAGAAGGAGGACAAACCATGACCAAACAGTTGTTCGATCAGAACGTCCTGCGTGATTACTACGGCAAGGTGCTTCAAAAGAGTAGCGATCTGAAAACCAGCGCCTGTTGTTGCAGCAACGAGAACCTGACCCCTAAAGTCAAGGCGGCACTGGCGGAAATCAACGAAGAAACACTGAGTCGGTTCTATGGCTGTGGTTCGCCGTTGCCGACGCTGCTGGAGGGCTGCACGGTGCTTGACCTGGGCTGTGGCGCTGGGCGCGACGCCTATCTGGCCGCGCGGCTGGTCGGACCAAGCGGCAGAGTTATCGGCGTAGATATGACCGAGGAGCAACTTGATGTGGCTCGGCGTAATCTGGATTCGCAGATGAAGCGGTTCGGTTATGTCAAAGCCAATGTCGAATTTCGCCAGGGATTCATTGAAGATCTGCAAGCGATAGGCATCGCGGATGGCTCCATTGGCGTGGTTATCTCCAATTGTGTTATCAACTTGTCGCCCGACAAGCGTGCCGTTTTTTCGGAGATCTTCCGCGTCTTGCAACCGGGAGGCGAGTTGTTTTTCTCAGACGTGTTCGCGGGGCGACGTGTGCCGGAGAAATTTCACCACGATCCGGTTCTCCACGGCGAATGTCTTGCCGGTGCTTTGTACCACGAGGATTTTCGCCGAATGCTCCGCGATCTCGGTTGTCTCGATTACCGAGTTACGTCATCTCGGCGAATCACCCTGAATTCGCTTGAAATCGAACCGGTGATTGGGATGATCGACTTTTATTCGGTCACTGTCCGCGCGTTCAAATTGGATCTTGAGGATATCTGTGAGGACTATGGCCAAGTGGCGACCTACAAAGGCACGATTCCAGAATGCCAACACTATTTCGATCTGGACGATCATCATCGTTTCTTGACGGGCAAGCCGATGCTGGTTTGCGGGAACACAGCCGTCATGCTGGAGGAAACGCGCTATTCGCCACATTTTGCCGTGACCGGAGATCGGTCGATTCACTATGGTGCATTTGACTGCCGGTCAGGCGCTGAAAAGGCAATCAACGACGAAGATTTCGGCCGTGCCTGTTGTTGAGGCTGATGAAAAGTTTGATCGCTATTATAAGCTGAAGAGTTTGGGCTGCGATCTCAAAAGCGTTGAGCAAAAAATCGAACAGCTCTTGGGTGATTTTCCGGATGTTTCATAAGACATTTATGTCTCTTGATTTATTTGAGACACTATTCTCCTCTTTCTCAACCCCTTCCTCTTGAGACTCAAGGGCGGCATCTCTCTCTTATTTCCTGACGAGTAACCGTATTTCCCTAAATTTTTCAAGCTGTGCAGTTACTCAACAATAGCGCCTATGACTTGAATAATCTTCTCCTCACTGCTTGATTCATTTTGAAGATTCTAAGTTCGCTGCGCTAAATTGCAGATAACTCAGTCGCAAGCTCCC
>Ga0209345_10005391_pt1 | contig 11884 bp, 9 predicted proteins | sample Cruoilmetagenom7_FD_187294 | JGI IMG/M metagenome (GOLD analysis project Ga0209345, IMG submission 187294) | Oil polluted marine microbial communities from Coal Oil Point, Santa Barbara, California, USA - Sample 7 (SPAdes) (version 2) | ecosystem: Environmental > Aquatic > Marine > Oil seeps ...
ATACCAGATTGAGAATAACTTATTTCAGGATCTCGTCCCAATCTACCAAGAATAATTACTTTATTGACGCCTCCCATAATTTTCCCCCTTATTAATTAATAATACTATATTTCTGTCTTATACTTTTACCTGATAATTATGTTTTTGATAAAATGTCTTAATTTAGCTGGCAGAGTGTTTTTCAACTTAACGAACTGTTTGAGTTTAAGTTTAGTTTTTTTAAGATTAAAAAAATATTTTACCAGATTCCTGTCTAAGATACAAAAACCTGAAAATAAGGTTTTAATCCAGAAATATTCATAAATATATAGAAACATCTGAAAATATCATTACCAAAACAAAAATAAACAATATATAAATAAGCAGGGTTTCCATATAAGAACTTGATGTCAATTTTAGAGTGCTTCCGCTTGATTTTTTTAAAGATGGAAAAATTCCTATTTTAAGCCTTATTGAATGCAGCTCGTCTTGCAACAGATGAATACAACATCCGAAAAATACTGCCATGCCTGCTAAACAGCCAACAGCTTTCCCTGATTTTAAAAAAAACAAATATGCCAGGCCCCCTGCAAGCATAGCAAAAATAATGCTATGCAGCATTCCTCTGTGAACCGTTATTTTTTTTACAATGGGCTGAAGTACATAATTAACATATATATATGTTAATGAAAAGAAACAGACCACAAATTCAGCTGAATTTTTTTCTTGTATTATCAAATTTGTATAAATTACACTTGGAATCAGAACAGATAACATCTGAAATAAAAAAGCCAGAGGCTTTCCTGTATCACTGTCTAAATCAGGAAGCAATCCTGCAATTGTACCTATTACAAACACGGCTGCTGCCTGAACAAAGTTTAAATTTTGTGTAAATAGTCCTGCTAATGAAAAAAAGGTTCCTGAAATAACACCGCCTGCTAAATGTGCTGAAAAATCTGCCATACCTGATCTTTGTTACAAACGAATAGCAATTTTTATATAATTTTCTGTTAGTTTTGCCAATGATTAATTAAAAAGTATAAAAAGTGAATTTTTTTAGAAAATCAATAAAATATATTGTAAAAATGTAAAAATCAAATTTTAGAGGTTAAAGTTTATAAATTACTTTAAAAAAATCAAACATAATATGATTTATGTTGTTTTTTACCCATACAATCCATATTTTTGCCCTTTACTTCAATTGGTTATACTTAAATGGTATTGATTGAAAAATGATTTTATTATAAGATTTTTTTAAACATTTGAAACACTAACAAAAAAAATACAATTAAGCTACCTTAAATACCATGAAATTAAAGCCAAAAAAAATTTTTGTACGTTGTCCAAACTGGGTAGGAGATGTTGTTATGGCTACACCTGTTTTTGAATGCCTGCGCCGAAACTTTCCCTACGCAACAATAACAGGTGCTGTCAGATCTTACGCGAGAGGTGTTGTTGAAGACGGCCCATGGTTTGACAGGATAATTGAGTTTGACGATATGACCTTACTTGGTTTTTATAAACTTTTTTATAAAATAAGAGCCATACAACCTGACATGACAATTGTACTGCCCAATTCAATTAAATCTGCCTTGTCTGTAAGGCTTGCATGTGCAGGAAAAATATATGGATACCGCAGAGATTTCAGATCATTGCTGCTAAACGGCGGGCCTGTGCCGTTGCAGGATGTTAATGGTTTTTTACCTGTGCCCATGGCTCTTTACTACATGGAAATATGTAAATATCTTAACCTTAAAATTCCTGAAAAAATAAAACCCATACTGTACACATCTTTAAAGTTAAAACAAAAAGGCAACCAGTTCTTAAAAAAATATGGAATTTATCCTGAAGATATGGTAATCGGAATAAATCCCGGAGCGAAATTTGGCTCTTCAAAATGCTGGCCTGCTAAATATTTTGCAAATCTGGCTGAACTTTTCAACAACAATTATAAAAGCAAAATATTACTGTTTGCAGGACCTGGAGAAAACAAAATAGCAGAACATATCATAAAGCAAAGCAAGGCTCCCATTATCAACACAGGGCCTGATAATATAAATTTGTCCATTTTAAAAGAGCTTGTTAAAAGATGTCAGCTTTTAGTTACAAATGATACCGGGCCGCGGCACTATGCTGTTGCTTTTGATGTTCCTGTTGTTGTAATAATAGGGCCCACCGATCATAGATACACAGCACATAATCTTGAAAAAACCTGTGTGCTGAGAAGCAATATCAGTTGTTCCCCATGTCATAAAAAAACATGTCCGAACAAACATGAATGTATGAGAAACATAACCCCTGAATCAGCGTTTGAAGCAGGCTCAAACTTGCTTGCTTCTTTTAAAAAAAAGCAGATATAAAATCCTATGACATACCAATATTATCGTGAGAGATGGACGTTTTTAATAAAGAAAAATATTAACAAAAATGATTTAAAACGTCTATCGCGTCAAATTGCACACTCTTTTCTGGATTATTATCTGAAAGATTGTCACTATGAAACAGATTACATTGATTTACTTTGCGAGATGGCAACTTTTTCAAATGATCCTGAATTAAATTTCCCGGGGTCTCAGGCTTTTTTCAGTATTATTGAAAGCCTGTGTGATGATTTTGAGGAATTGCAGACCCTGACATATAACAAAGTAATGTCCCAGACAATTACATACTGCAGAAAATTACCATCAGGAAAAAGTATTGAGGATGCTCTGAACTCTTTTGGCCTTTATTCATCACAAGATCTTTTAGACAGAATAAATAAAATCCGAACAAATACAATTTATCTGCCTTGCAGAAAAAAAATTTCTAAAATAATTATTCTTTCCAGAGTTACAATTGGAGCTGATGTTGCCATAACAAGTGTAATTATTCAAAGAGTTACCAATATCTTTCCTGATGCTGAAATTGTGCTGATAGGAAGCAGCAAGCTTGAAGAAATCTATGGTTCAAATCCAAATATAAAAATAGTAAAAATTTCATATTCCAAAAACAAAGATCTGCTCTCACGCCTTTTAGTGTGGCTAAAGGTTTTAGAGATTATCAAGTCGGAAACAGTTTTATATCCTGTTGAAAATACTATCCTTATTGATCCGGATTCAAGACTTTCCCAGCTTGGGATTCTTCCGCTTTTTCCTTTGCAAAATTATTATTTTTTTGACAGTCGCTCTGACAGTTCATTAGCAAGTAACAAGTCCATGTCTGAAATGACAAATTCATGGATAGACAAAATAGCCGGTAATAAAAGTTTTTGTTATCCTGCACTATGGATCAGAAAATCATTTCAAAAGCGCGCTGAAAAATTTTGCAGGAATCTGAAAACAGCAGGAGCAAAAAAAATTATCTGCGTTAATTTCGGAGTAGGGAATAATCATAGAAAAAAAATAAGCAGAAATTTTGAAGAAAAACTTTTATTAACTCTGTTAAAAGAGCAACAGACTGTAATTATATTGGATAAAGGATTTGGTGAACAAGAGGTTGCTGATACAAACCTGATAGTAAATTCAATCAAAAAACAAGGTTATAAAGTCAAAAATTTTGATTTTAAACTAAAACAGGATAATGAAACATCATATCCTATAGTAAACCATGGTATAATAGGAATTCAATGCAAGATAGGTGAGATCGCAGCACTTATTTCAAACTGTGATGAATTCGTTGGCTATGATTCTGCATGCCAGCATATATCTGCGGCTCTTCAGACGCAATGTATAACAATTTTTGCAGGTTCCAATAATATGCGTTTTATAAGACGCTGGAGCTCTTTTGGAAAAGGTAAAAGCAGTATAATACATGTGGATACTTTAAATGATCCGGATTCAGTTGACGCAGAAGATATAATCGACCGTGTTATAAATATAAGAAGAATAAAATGAAAATACTTTTTATTTATCCTAATGATGATTCTCAGGTAGGTTTTAATTATGGCATAGCTCACATATCCGCTGTTTGCAGGAAAGCTGGTCACAGTGTTGAGCTGTGGCATTTTTGCAGCAGTGTTAAAAAGCTTCCTTCAAAAAAACAATTTACTGATAAACTGATAAAGAGCTCTTTTGATATAATAGGTTTTTCAGTTGTTACAAATCAATGGCCATTAGCTCAAAAATTTGCCAGGTGGATCAAAAGCGTTTCTTCAGTACCAATTGTCTGTGGGGGAATTCATGCTCTTGCAGCTGGAAAGGAAATACTTAACACAAAACTTTTTGATTATATCATCATAGGCGAGGCTGAAGATTCTTTCCTGGAATTTGTTAACAAAAAAGCTAAAGGAAAAGATGTAGGTAATATCAAAAACCTTGGAATGATAAAAAACGGCAGGTATATTTTAAATCCTGTAAGGCCTTTTCCTGATCTTGCTAAACTTCCAATGAAAGATTATGAAATTTTTGATTTTCAAAGAATTATTGATGAAAAAAATGGTTGGGTGGGTCTTATGGCCTCACGTGGGTGTCCGTTTTCATGCACGTACTGTTTTAATCACCATATGGTTTCCCATTACAGAAAAGATTTAAGCTGCAATTTTAATCAGCTAAACTACATCAGACATTTTAGTATTAAGCAATTAATAAGCGAAATAAATTATCTCACAAGCAAATATAAAAACATAAAGATGTTTATATTTGATGATGATCTTTTTACTTTTTATGGAAAATATGTCAAAGATTTTTGCATGGCATATAAAAAAAAATTTTCTCTTCCTTTTGTAGTAAATGCCCATGTGGGTTTTTTTGATGAAAAAAGAGCTCGTTATCTTGCAGATGCCAACTGTAAGATTGTAAAATTCGGTGTTGAAAGTGGCAGTGAAAGGGTTCGCAAAATGTTTCTTAACCGGCATATGAAAAATGAAAAAATTATAAAAGCCATTCAATTAGCTGAAAAAACAAAACTTCATTCTTCAGTTTTTATAATGATAGGTCTGCCAGGAGAAACCTGTGAAGATGTAATGGAGACACTCAAACTGCTTGGGAAAGCAAAACCGGGACGCTTTCGCTGGTCATTTTTTTTCCCCTTTCCAGGAACTAAAGCTTATGATCTGACAATGCAAAAGCATCAGGTTGTGCAAAATGAAATGGTTAGTATGACTAACTTTACAGAAAAGTCATGTATTGATTTTGGGAAAAAACAGAATCTTTTTCTAAAAAAAGTGGGAAAAATTATGCCCTGGTTTGTTAATGCATATTCAGAACTTGAAGTATCTGATTTTTACAAACAAAAAATAGATCAAATACTGTCTCTTGACTCAGATGATTGGGAAAAAAGAGAAAAAAATATTCTAGAAGAAGATAAAAAGTACTCAGATGATTTTGTTGATAACAGATTAAGCCATTATGCTGTAAAATATAACCCGTTTATGGGAGTTATCTCAGACTATTTTGTAAATGAAAAATAGCTAAATATATTTGGTTTTCGGGCTTTAGACTGTTTGTAAAAAGTTACAAATTCGTATATTATATAGAGAAAAGTCTTGATAGTTAATTTAAGGATTTCAAAAAATGCATAACAGTTTCAAGTTCAACATTGGTGCATTAATAGCAGGAATTCCGCAAAAACTAATAGTTATATTCGGCAAGGTAATAGGAACTATTGCCTTTAATATTGATATTCGCCATAGAAGAATTGTAAGAAGAAACCTGTCTTTTGTATATTCTGACTGGTCAAATGCCAAAATAAACAGCCATTCTCTTGAAGTATTTCAAAATTTCGGGATTTTTGTCATGGAACTATGTCAGCTTTTTTTTCTTCCCAAAGAAAAAATTCTCAAAAAAGTCAACATCAGGGGAGAAAAAGAGATTAAGGCATTGATGGAAAGCGATAAGGGAGCTGTTTTAATATCAGCCCATTTGGGCAACTGGGAATTAATGTCATTTTTTATCCCATGCTATTTTAACAAACCGGTTATAGCTGTTGCAAAAAAAATAAGACCTGCAATACTCAATCGCTTTATTGTCAGGCTAAGAACTCGTTTTGGAAATGAGATGATTGATAAAAAAAAAGGACTGTCAAAAATGTCTGCTGTTTTAAGTAGAAAAGAAAAGCTTGGTATTTTGATTGACCAGAGTACTTCACGTGCTGAAGGAGTTGAAGTCAAGTTTTTCAATCATACTGTTACAGCAACGCCAGCTGCAGCTCTTCTTGCAATGAGACACCGATGCAAGGTCGTTTTGTTATACTGCGTAAGAGAGGGAAAAGGTTATACATTTATCGCAGAACCTGTCGATCTTGTTAGAACAAACAACCTTCGAGCCGATCTAAAGGCAAATACACAGATAATGACATATGCCATTGAAAAAGCTGTTAAAAAATATTCCCAGCAATGGTTCTGGTTTCACAAAAAATGGAAACGTCACCATCCTGAACTTTATTCCGAAGATATCGCAAAGCGTCAGAAAAGAAGAAGAAAAAAAAGATCAACCAATGTTTTTACAAAAAATGTTTGAAGAAATATCACATTTTACTAAAAGTGGAAAAGGGCTTATTTTTATCCTTTGTCTTTCTGCTTTTCTAAAAATTATACTTTTCACTGCATCTTCCGGCAAAGCTATCAATCCGGATGGAGTACTTTATATTACTGCTGCACAACATATTTATGCAGGAAACTTTAAAGAAGCAATAAATATATACTCCATGCCGTGTTATTCTATAATGATTGCAGTTGTCTATTTATTCATCCATAACTGGATAATTGCCGGAAAAATTATATCATTGATTTCTTTGGTACTAACGCTTATACCATTATATCTTCTGATTAATCTTAATTTTGACCGCAGATCTGCTTTTTGGGGATGCATGGCATTTGCATTAGCTCCGTTTTCCAATGGGTTTGTCTATGATATTGTCCGTGGTCCACCATTTTTATTTTTTTTTGCATGGGCAGTTTACTTTGCTCAATGTGCAATTATTTATAAAAAAGCACATTTTTTTTTCTTAACATCTTGTTTATTCTGCTTTTTAATTTTCCTAAGAATCGAAAGTATCATTCTCATACCTGTATTTTTTTTATTTATAATATATCTTTTAATATCAAGTTCCAAAAAATCATTTTTTTTTAGTAAAAGACTTTTTGTGGCAACCATTATACCTTTGCTGATTTTTTTATTAAGCTATCTGTTTTTAGTTTTACAATATGAATCTTTTAACAGATCAGACTATATTGTGCAGGAAATTAAAAGTCTTACTAATTGTCAATTCCTTGATAACTATCATAAAATATATAATCAGCTTAAAGAGATGGAAAAAAGCGCATTATATCCTAATGGCAAACAAAATTTTGTTGAAATTGCCAGACATTTTATGCCAATAATCTATTTTCTTGGCCTGTTGGAAATATATCTTAAGGTGATTTTCCCGCTGTTTATTATTCCTCTTTTTATTAACCCTGCAAATATATTCAAAAAATCCAGTATACTAATATTATTTTTCATAGTGTCATATATTATTATGATCTATTACTCTCTTATAAAACAAGATTTTATTCAAAGCAGATTTTTTATAGCGCCTGCGTTGCTTTTATATCCTTTTATCGGCAAAGGGATAACACAGATGCTTGCAATCAGCAGGCAATCATCAAAGCCTGTATTATTTACCATTCTTTTTATAATACTTTTTTATGTGCCTCCAGTTTTAAAAAACGCAGGGTCAATTGAAAGATCCAAAAGTGTAATAATAGAAGCAGGCGAATGGATTGCACAAAATGCTGAGTTAAAAGATTGTAAAATGATTACTAACGATATTAGAATACCATTTTATGCTGGTAAAAAAACAAATTATTCATTATTTAATCTTACAACAACTGATGTTGCTGCCAGGGAACACGAATATGTTTCAAAAAAGGTTGATATTATTGTTATTAGAACATCGCACAGGAAAAAACAACTTATACCTGATTTAAAACATTATAAAATTGCAAAAAAAAATATCGGAGAAAAAAAAACAGCAGTAATATTTTTTTCTGATGATTTTTCAAAAAAAATTACAAAACCTTTATCCAACAAAAACAGTTGATATGGGATAAAAAGTAAGTCTGCTTTTTGCTTATAAATTCAGCTCAGCAGGCTGTTTTGGCAGGACGTATATACATTGTTTGAAGAGAAAGTTAAGGGATTTTATTATACTGGTGTTAAAAACCGCTTTATTATAGTTATTTCCCCCTAATTTAATTCTGATTATTTTGAATAGCTTTTCTTTTTTTAGGATTAATCCAACCGAATTCCTTTACAATTTATACTATTAATAGTATTTGCATTTATAAAAAACTGGCAAAGGCTTTTTCCCATCAACCCGTGAGGTTTGTGTGTCTTTTTTTCTCTTAATGGTTGGATTAAATGCGGGTTCTTCTTATAAAAAAGGTGGGAGAAGTGAATGCTTCTACCCACCAAACGATAATTGAATATGATGTATCAATCAAGGCAATTCTTGAACAAGGCAAAAATTTTTCATGAACAAAGCCAAAAGCCTGTCCGTGTTGTGATGACAATGTATTATTAATTGTTTCAACCGAAGTTTTTCTCCCGGCACCCTTCTTTCGGATTCTGTTTTTTAATTCAGTGTTCGGATTATTTAAATCATCGATACCTCGGAATAACGTCTTTTTACTACAACCAAGAAGCCGAATAATATACGCTTTTCCGCCTCGTGGCAATTTTAGGGCATCTATTGCTGCGTACAATCGTCGGTCTTTTTCTGATAAGTTGGAATAAGTATCTTTGATGTGTTTTTCAATTTCAGCAGGATATGGTGACAATAGTTTCGGAGCAGGCTTTATATTGTTTTTCATTAACGGTGCCTCATCTGATTAATGGTTGAAATATCACCGCTAATATTGCATATTAAAATAAAAAAATATAGATTTTTATAACCTGCTATTATTATTTATAACTACTTAATTAAAATTCTTTTCCTTACCAGCATATTCTCCCAAACTTAATTTAATTGAAATTTTATGGCGCTTCATAAAATATCGCTGGATGCCTCTCTCGGCTTATCTTTCGTACGAAAATTTGGTCAACGAGTTGGAACAGAATACAAAATAGATTTTATTTAATTCTACCAGAAAACTTATGGTCGGGTACTTAACTGTATTTTTGTTAATTGTTAAGAACCCTTTGCAGTATCACGAATACCACTACCATTGATGACCATTTCAACAACTTGTTCCTTGATGCCCTGCTCATATGCTCTGTAACGGTATTTCAGCATGAACGTTTTAGTTATACAATTTATATTTTGGCAACGGTAACGCTAAAGTACCAAGGGCGTTCCATCCAGATTTCATAATTTTGCCACTGCCACAATTTGGGCAGATAATTTTTTGATAGCATGTCATGTAAATGATATGTACATAAAATGAATATTTATTTAATAAATTACATATTTAACCCATTACCGCATACATGTAGTATTTCCGAAAATAGAATTAATTTTCTAACGAGAAATTGGATAAATTGCGTTTTGTAACAGCCTGTCGAACTCACGTTAAGTTAGAGTATAATAGCTATATATTTTTACTTAATTTCTATAGATTTATTTTTCAGATCAAGCACAAGATCTATTTCTTCTTTGGGTATAAAAAGTTTTTGGGAAATAGCACTTTTACTGAAACCTTTATTATATAAAGTAACAACTGATTTTTGTTGATCGTATTTGTTTTTTCTGTAAGTTGTTGGGTCTTTACCTTTTGGCAATATATGGGATTCAGTGCGGTTTATAAGAAGATTCAGGCTGGTTATCCTGCTGTCTAATTTTTCGTTTAGATCAAGGATAAGATCTTTTTTTGCCATTAATTGCTTGTCAAATACTTTTGCTGTTTCATCTGCATCATGCAAAATTGGTTCAATCATATTGAAAACTTGTTCTGTTGCCTTCTGAGCAAGGGTAACATGCAAGTTTGACTTATATTTTTTATAACTAAACACAATAACAAGTACAAGTACAATGTCAATTAGCAGCTGCATAACAACCCAAAATTTAATGTTAAAAAACTCCATATTTATATTTTTGTTCTGCTGGGAATTGTTAAATTAAAATAAATATTATTTTAATTTGCTATTAAGTTGTATTTCAAACAATTGTATCAATTAACTTTCCTGTTGGTTTTGTATTTTTTTTTTTCATCTTTTTTTTATCTTTATTAGGTTTTTTTTTTTTCTTATGTTTTTGTGAATTCTGGCTATCTATTTTGATTTTTTCGGAATTTTCTGAATCCTGAACAGTTATCGCCTGCTCTTTTCTTTTTTCTTCCTGCTTTTTATCTGTTGCCATCTGATTAGCATCTACTAATTGATGCTTTGCATCATGAGCTTCTTTTGATGTCCCTGTTTGCTGAACAACAATATTCATATTTGAAATGGTTGTCATAATATCACCCAACGATTATTTAAACGCATTATTGTAAAATACTTTAAATAATTTCAAATGATGTAAATTTAATGCTTTTAATAGCCTGTTCGTAAAGAGCAGAGTTTAATGATTTTAATATCATATCTTTAATATTTTCTTGTTTGATGTTTAATTTTTTTTTGGGAATTAATGCCTTTAACAAAATTTTATAAATAATATCTCTAAAATAGGGGGTATGTTTTTTCATTTCTTTTAATGCATCTGCAGATTCAATTTCTATTGAAATTACAGTTGTAATGTAGGTGATGTCTTCTCTATCAAAAGGCGCTGGTACAATAAATTCCTTAAAAGTCATTACAAGAGGTTCAGAAGTAATCTCCGGTTTATTGTTTTTGTGCTTGTTTTGCTCAATATTGCTTTTAGAAATATCTTTTTGTATTGTTTTATCTAAAATTTTAATAGTGCTTTGCGGGGAAAAAAAATATACTCCAAAAGCTGCAAACAGCGCCACAGATGCACATATCCAGATGAGTTTTGAAGTATACCAAACTTTTTTGTTTTTTTCCTTAATATCTGAATTTTCTGATACAGATATTGTCTCTTGTTGTTGAAGTGATTCGTCTGGTTCTGCAATTGCTTCATTTTGCTGTACAATAGTATCATCAGTTTGAGTTTGTTCACTGCCTTCAGAGGTATGAATCATCTGATCAATATCATCCTGAGAAACCAGTGAGTCATCACTATCTGTTTGTATATCGCCAGAAGACGTATCTGCTGCCAAATTATCTGCTGCAGGAGCTTCATCACCTTCCACTGCTGAACTTAACAGCTGATCAATATCATCCTGAGAAACCAGTGAGTCATCACTATCTGTTTGTATATCGCCAGAAGACGTATCTGCTGCCAAATTATCTGCTGCAGGAGCTTCATCACCTTCCACAGCTGAACCTAACAGCTGATCAATATCATCCTGAGAAACCAGTGAGTCATCACTATCTGTTTGTATATCGCCAGAAGACGTATCTGCTGCCAAATTATCTGCTGCGGAAGCTTCATCACCTTCCACAGCTGAATTTAAAAGCTGATCAATATCATCCTGAGAAACTGGAGATTTTTTACTATCAGGCTCCTCTGACTGATCACCTTCCACAGCTGAACTTAACAGCTGATCAATATCATCCTGAGAAACTGGAGATTTTTTACTATCAGGCTCCTCTGACTGATCACCTTCCTCGGCTGAATTTAACAGCTGATCAATATCATCCTGAGAAACTGGAAATTTTTTACTATCAGGCTCCTCTGACTGATCACCTTCCTCGGCTGAACTTAACAGCTGATCAATATCATCCTGAGAAACTGGAAATTTTTTACTATCAGGCTCCTCTGACTGATCACCTTCCTCGGCTGAATTTAACAGCTGATCAATATCATCCTGAGAAACTGGAGATTTTTTACTATCAGGCTCCTCTGACTGATCACCTTCCTCGGCTGAATTTAACAGCTGATCAATATCATCCTGAGAAACTGGAGATTTTTTACTATCAGGCTCCTCTGACTGATCACCTTCCTCGGC
>Ga0209345_10005393_pt1 | contig 11881 bp, 8 predicted proteins | sample Cruoilmetagenom7_FD_187294 | JGI IMG/M metagenome (GOLD analysis project Ga0209345, IMG submission 187294) | Oil polluted marine microbial communities from Coal Oil Point, Santa Barbara, California, USA - Sample 7 (SPAdes) (version 2) | ecosystem: Environmental > Aquatic > Marine > Oil seeps ...
GTGCCGCAAATCCTTGTGCAGCGAACCCTTGTGCAGCTAAGAACCCCAGTGCCGCAAACCCTTGTGCAGCGAACCCTTGTGCAGCTAAGAACCCCTGTGCCGCAAATCCTTGTGCAGCGAACCCTTGCGCCGCAGCTGAACCTGCTGAACTAACAGATGCGCAAGCCACTTCTGAATGGGATCGTCTGGTTGGAAGTATGCGTACAACTTATGCAAAATCAGGCCTTAGCGAAGCAGCAAAATTCTTTGATTGGATCAATGTCACCAAAAGCCCTTATCAATCGAGCACTCATGGTGATCGCTATATGGTCAACATCGTAAACGAAAAAGCTAAAAATTATGCAAAATGGGAAAATGCTGGCGTTTTACCAACTGGTGCAATCGTCGCTAAACCAACCATTTCTGGCAAGGAAGGTGGAACCGCTGATATTGGGCCTCTTTTCATGATGGAGAAGATGCCATCAGGTTGGAACACGTCCTCTTTAAACTGGAAATACTCCATGATTATGGCTGATGGAAGTTTATGGGGACAAACCAAAGGCAAGAATGGGAATGGCATGACATTCTGCGCAGAATGCCACAATGCAATGGGTGAAGAAACGGATGGTCTTCTTTTCCTCCCTGAAGAATACCGCCGTTAATATTCCTCATCCATTTTAATAAAGAGCGAAGGCACCCACCTTCGCTCTTTTCCTATACGCGTGGACCTGATAGAAAAAGATAAAGGATAATAACAATCAAGGCGCGTATCTGGTGTTTAAGTGGCTCAAAACTTCTGTAAATAATATTTTATCAGGACAAGGTTCTGAACGTTCCCTCGTCCATATCGACGACGACGGTTTTATGGCCGATGACATTCAAGTCAATATCGAAGATATCATTGCAGGCGAAGATAATGAGGAAATTGGTAAACTCTATGTTCTCAGCCTCACAGAATTCCATACAGCCTTAGGCGAAATGTGGGACAAGCGCGAAGCTAAAATATTTTTACTAACCGAAGCGGTTTTGCGTGATTACGTTGGGGATGGAAACCGCTGGGAACATCGCAGTAAAGAAGTCTATGTGATGTTGTTTCCAACCTTGTCTCAAATGGAAGCCGAAGCGAGGACTTTCGATGTTGCTGAACAACTTGGTTTAAAAATCATTGGTGAACGTTTTGATGGTGAACGTCGCCCACATATCCGTTTTGCAGGTGTCGATCCAAAAGATGCGCTAAACGAAGATGGTACTTTTAACATTGAAGCGCTTGAAAAAGCAGGTCGTGCCGGTAAATCTGCAGGCGGAGATAACGCAGATAACACAAACGGTGATTATAAAATACAGGGTCTTAGCGAAGGCGGGCCTGAGCACGCACCCCCCAACGCTGAACAAGGCCCCAATTGGCGCAAAAAAGAGCATGAGAGTATTCAACGTCCTGATAAATGGAAAGATAATCCCCACGCCCATCAAGATGAGAATGGCAACTGGCATGAAAATGAACATGCAGCACAAGAAGCCAACACTAACTGGAAAAAAGGCCAACATCATACTGGCATGCGAAATGATCCTAATTGGGAGAAAGACACGGCAGAACATCATGTGGGCCCCAGCGATGATGCCCAATGGGTCAGCATAAGTAATAAAGAAAAAACACATCCAACGGCACAAAAAGAATCGTCAAAAGCAACCCCCACAAAATCAAATTACAGTTTAAGTTTCGCGCCTTGCTGGATCAGAAAAACAGAAAGCCTTAGTCATTATAAAAGCTTGTTGAACTATGAAACAAAAGAAGGCGATTTGTTAGAAGGCCTTAATGCTTATGCAGAACACAAAACAGTTGAACAACGCTTGAAAATTGATCTTTGGGTCATGCAGACAACTGCTAAATCTCTTTTCCCTATGTTCACAAAGAAGGTCAAAACACCTATCTTTATTCCTATTCATTCAAGCAGTTTGCGCGAACCAGCTCAGTCACCTTTTTTTGAGGGTCTAAATAAATTTTCAGCTCCTTTACGTAAGGATTATTTTATTCTTGAAATTATTGATGATGGGGAATGGGATGAGAAAAGCATGCAAAATATTGTTGCTAAAATCAAAGACCTTGGCCTTGATATTGCCCTATCACCCAGTGCAAAACATGACTTTAAAGCTCCCCTTTGCCAAGGGCTTAGCTGGGTTGGACTTGATCTCTCAATCCTTGAAGAAAATACTGAGATTTCGCCACAGCGTCTCAAGGATTTGCAAAGTGAGATTACTACACTAAATGCACAATCTTATGTCTTTGGAATAAAAAATCGCACTCAATTAGCCGACATGTTGAACTTAGGTGCAGCCCTTTTAAGTGGCCCCGCCCTTGTGCGCACGACAAAGAAACTTCGCCCCGCTTTTGACTTACCAATCGAACGTTTACAAAAAGCGGCTGGCACATAAAAAAAGGCTCCCATCTCTGGGAGCCCTTTTCAACAAACGAGATCATCAAAGATCATACCCGAACAATGAAGACCGAGCATTTTGCATGACGTACAACACGCGCTGCATTAGGCCCAAGTAAGTAATCACCAAGTTTCGGTCGATGTGATGCCAAGACAATGAGATCGATATTGATCTCTTCCGACACACGTAAAATCTCATCATAAACAGTACCATTTGCGATCACGCGTTGAACGCTAATCTCAGCAGGTATATGTTCTTCAACAAAAGCTTTTACTTGTTTTTTCACTTCATTCATCGCTGTTTCTTCAAACCCTTTTGGAAAGAAAGAACCAACAAGTGAACTTCCGAAATCTGGTAAAACAGACATCACATGAAGTTTTGAGCCATAATCTTTGCACATCTGCACAGCCGTTGGCAGGGCTTTTTCCCAAGAACTGGGTTCTGCCAAATCGATGGGCAAAAGAATATCTTTATACATATCCCATACTCCTTAAGCTGGAACAACTTGTGGCGCATCTTTACGACGACGCGCACGTTGAGCAAAAATAACAAGAAGAAGAAGCAACAAAGCTGGAAGCAACATCAATTGTTTGCTTGGACGCTCATTTGCAACCTGAATGCCTGTGATTTCAAAATCAAAATCTACACCCAATTTCGATGCTGGACTGTCAAAGGCAACATTATCAACAATCGCTTTCCCATCTTCTGTACGAAGGGTGATCCCCGTGAATTCAACACGCGCAGGACCATCTGCTTTTGGCCCCATGGGAAGTAAGATCGTTTTCGAAATCTCATCACCTGCCATACTAAGACCTGAAATTCGAACAGAAAGCGTTCCATCGGCAGGTACATCACCAGCCAATGACATCAATTCCGTTCCGGGACGGTTATCAAATGGCTCGATAACCATATCCATCCAGAAACCGGGCCTGAAGAATGTGAAAGCAATCAGTAACAAGGCAACCGTTTCCCAAATTTTATTCTTCACAAGGAAGAAACCTTGGGTCGCTGCCGCAAAGACAATCATCGCGGTAATTGCAACAACAATCACCATGACCAAATGGAACGGCCCCGTAATTCCGATCATCAAAAGTTCTGTATTAAAGATAAACATGAACGGCAAAATCGCAGTTCGGATATCATACATAAACCCTTGAAGACCCGTTTTAATAGGATCCCCGCCCGAAATAGCTGCTGCGGCAAAGGCCGCCAGCCCCACAGGCGGCGTATCATCCGCTAAAATCCCAAAATAGAACACAAACAGATGAACGGCAATTAGAGGAACAACCAATCCATTTTGCGCGCCTAGGGTCACGATAACAGGTGCCATCAAAGTAGACACAACGATGTAATTTGCCGTTGTGGGTAGGCCCATTCCCAAAATCAGACTGATGACAGCCGTTAAAATCAGCATCACCATGATGGAATCACCGGCCACAAATTCGACCGCTTCCGTCATAACCAAGCCAATACCGGTCAAGGTCACTGTACCAACGATGATACCAGCCGCTGCTGTTGCAACACCGATACCAATCATATTTCTGGCACCTGATACAAGACCGTCAAACAGATCACTAACACCTTTATTTAGGCTATGATCACCGTCTGTTGATCCTCGGAAGTAAGCCATCAATGGTTTTTGGGTTATCACAACAATGATCATGAAGACCGTTGCCCAGAATGCAGACAAGCCTGGAGACATACGTTCAACCGTTAAACACCAAACCAACACAACGACAGGCAAAAGGTAATAAAGACCAACCTTCACCGTCGGGCCAATTTTAGGCAGTTCATTAATTTCATGAGATGTATCAAGCTCTGGATAATTTGATGCAAATTTCACCAGTGCCACATAGGCAATTGCTAATACTGTGGCGACAACCCAACCCGTTGCAGGGCCAGCGATATCTTTGGTCCAACTTAACAGCGGAGGCATAAGCCATATTAAAGCACCGAGGACAATAAACACACTTAAGGCACCGATAAGGCCGCCTTTAAAACCCAATTTATGAACACGTTCCATGCCTTGCATGTTGGCTTTAACAGCTTCCAAATGCACGATGTAAACAAGCGCTATATAAGAAATGATCGCAGGCAAAAAGGCATGCTTAATTACTTCAACAAAAGGGATACCTGTGTATTCCACAATCAAGAAAGCCGCAGCCCCCATAATAGGTGGAGTCAATTGCCCATTGGTACTTGAGGCCACTTCAACCGCGCCTGCTTTTTCAGCAGAGAAACCAACCTTTTTCATCAATGGAATAGTAAAAGTGCCCGTCGTAACCACATTCGCAATCGAAGATCCCGAGATCATGCCAGTTAAGGCTGAAGACACAACGGCTGCCTTTGCAGGACCGCCGCGCATATGCCCCATCATGGCAAAGGCAACACGAATGAAATAATTCCCGGCACCTGCTTGTTCTAGTAACGAACCAAACAAAACAAATAAGAAAACCATCGAGGTTGAAACCCCAAGGGCAACACCAAACACGCCTTCTGTCGTCAACCAATAATGTGACATCCCTTTATTCAAGGATGCGCCTTGATGTGAAATCACGTCTGGCATATGAGAACCGCCAAAGGTGTAAATCATAAAGATCGCGGCAACAATCATCAAAGGAGGGCCAAGCGCACGACGCGTAGCCTCTAAAAGCAAAATCATACCCACAACACCAACAGCAACATCAAATTGCGTAGGTGCACCTGGACGATCAGCTAATTCGCGGTAAAATAAGAATAAATAAGCGGCACAAAAAGCACCAACGAGTGCAAACAACCAATCTTGATAGGGCACATAGGTTCTAGGCGAGTTCTTCCTCGCTGGGAAAGCCATATAAGAAAGGAAAACGGCAAAAGCCAAATGGATTGCACGTGCCTCAGTATCGTTTAAAACAAAAACATTAAACATGAAAGGCAAAGGTGACGCATACCAAAGCTGGAAAATTGACCAGATCAGTGCGCTATAAATTAAAATTTGTGCTGTAGCACCTGATGGACGACGCCCGCCCGTGTCAGCTTCAGCAACCAACTCATCTGCGCTTACGCTTGCGCTCTGAGTTCCTTGTTCCTGTGTCATTTTGCGTCTCTCTCATCCGGGTTAAATTAGGGACGACCCGAAAGTTCAAACGTTAAATAAATAGGTGGAATATCTCTAAAAAAAAGGGATGCATCTGATGACGCATCCCTTTCTTAGTTTTCAGCTTACTTAATTAAGCCAGCTTCTTTGTAGTACTTCGCAGCACCATCATGAAGTGGAGCAGAAAGGCCGTCTTTGACCATTTCTTCTTTTTTCAAGTTAGCAAAAGCAGGGTGTAATTTTTTGAACGTATCAAAGTTTTCAAATACAGATTTTACAACTTCGTAAACTGTATTAGCTGGTGTGTTTGTTGAAGAAACAAATGTTGCACCCACACCGAATGTTTTCGTGTCATTTGGGTTACCACGATACATGCCGCCAGGAATAGTTGCTGTACGATAAAAATCATTATCGGCAACAAGTTTATCAACAACTGGACCAGAAACTTCTACAAGTACACTGTCACAAGACGTTACAGCTTCTTTGATCGAACCAGATGGGTGACCAACTGTGTAGATCATGGCGTCAATTTTATTATCACATAGTGCTTTTGATTGCTCAGACGCTTTCAATTCAGACGCCAAGGCGAAATCTTTATTGGTCCAACCAAGTGCACCCATAAGAACTTCCATTGTGCCGCGTTGACCAGAACCTGGGTTACCGATGTTTACGCGTTTGCCTTTAAGATCCATGAAGTTTTTAATGCCTGAATCAGCACGTGCAACAACAGTGAAAGGTTCTGGGTGAACAGAGAATACAGCACGCAATGCTTTGAATGGGCCAGCATCTTTAAATTTGCTCGTACCATTATAAGCATGATATTGCCAATCAGATTGCGCAACGCCCATATCTAATTCGCCAGCTTTGATCGTATTAATATTGTAAACGGAACCACCTGTTGATTCTACAGAACAACGGATGTTATGCATTTTACGACCTTTGTTTACCAAACGACAGATCGATCCACCTGTTGGATAATAAACGCCTGTTACGCCGCCTGTACCAATGGTGATGAATTGTTGTTCTGCTTGGGCCATTCCCATGGAAGCGGCAGCAAAACCCACAACAGCAGCTGTGGCAACGAAGGCTTTTTTGAAAAACATATAAATCTCTCCTGCAACGATAATAATTATTATTTGGCCCATAAAATGAACCATCCCTAAAAGCTGCGCTCTTATGAGTGCAACCAAATTCTATCCTTCGACGGCGTTCCTAACTTGATGGCTTAAGCCTTTTCCCGCACATTCATTTTATTATTACTCAACAAGCTAGTGGTAATACCTAAGCATAGTTTATAGGGGGCTGCAACACTTGTTTTACTATTATTATTATTTTGAAACATTTATTGCGGCGCAACAGCAAGCTCCTGAAAAACAAGCTCGTTTCCCCTACCCAATACTGCGTAGTTTTCGTAAATTATGACTCGAAATGGGGTGCCGACCCACCAGTTGAGCACTCATAACAGCCTGCTCAATCAATTGAGCATTATCCAAAGCGATTGTTCCATCTGGTAAATATCGATTATTTTCGAATCCAACACGCGCATGTCCTCCAAGACAAGCCGCCGCCGTAATACAGGCATTTTCTTTCGCACCAAATGCGCAGACACTCCAATCCAAAGCGACTTGCCCTTCAATTGCATTTAAGAAAGGCACCAGCTCGGCCGCTTCGGCTTGTTGTTTTCCATATCGTCCCAGTACAAACAAAACAGATAAATGATCATTCCCAAGGACACCCCGATTGCGAAGGTCCATAAGACGTAAGACATCACTGTCATCATACAAAATGACCTGAGGCCAAATACGCTCAGCCCGAAGCCACTTCCAGAAGGTAGCGAATTCTTTTTCGTCGCCACCTTCTGGCAACAGTTCACGTAAACCCAATGAAACCGCTTCGGGTTTTAAGTCCCTCACCAAAGCCATTTGCGCATCATTTTTGTACATGCCGACAGCTTCTGTGGTGACTTGAATGACAATATCATCGCCTAATTTATTTCGAATTGCAGATATAGCATCACGGTAACCATCCGCGTCCAACACATGTTTCCCCGCTTGATCACGCACATGAAGATGGATCATTGCAGCACCAGCGCGCACACAATCTTGGGCACAATCGGCCAACTCAACGGGGCTAATGGGTAGGGTTGCATGGTCAGCTTTACCAAGGCGCGCCCCATTGGGAGCCACAGTAAATAGCATAGGAGATGCATCAGCCATTACGCTTTCACCTCCGCAAGTGCTGCCTCGAAACTGTCAAACAAACGTGAGACAATATCATCCAACAAAGCATTGTCTGAAATGAAAGGCGGTGCGATGAGAACATGATCACCATATTGACCATCAATCGTGCCACCATTTGGATAACAGGCCATGTAGCGTTTCATTGCTTGATTCTTTAACTTCACATTCAATTTAAGGGCGGGATCAAACGGTTTCTTTTGATCTTTATCTTCAACAAATTCAATCCCCCAGAACAATCCGCGCCCACGGATATTCCCCACATGAGGGTGATCGCCAAAGCGTGCGCGTAATTTTTCTTCAAAGCCCGCACCTAGGAGTTTTACGTTTGCGACTAAATTTTCTTTTTCAATGACTTTTTGAACAGCCAAAGCAGCCGCACAAGCAATGGGATGCCCTAAATAAGTATGTCCGTTCAAAAAAGAACCGCTTCCTTGTTGAAAGGCTGAATAGACTTTGTTTGAGATCAAAATGGCACCAATCGGTTGATATCCACCGCCCAGCCCTTTTGCAATCGTGATCAAATCAGGTGTAACACCTTCTTGTTCACAGGCAAATAAAGACCCGGTACGCCCCATCCCGCACATGACTTCGTCAAGGATAAACAACACACCATATCGATCACACACGTCACGCATTTTTTTAAAATAACCTGGGACAGGTGGTTGCGCACCGAGTGTTGCACCCGACACTGTTTCAGCAACAAAGCCAATGACCTTATCTGCGCCTAAGCGTTGAATTTCAGTTTCAAGTTCCGTGGCCAATCGCGCCCCGTAGTCATCATCACTTTCGCCCTCTTTTTGATCACGGTAAGGATAACAAGCAGACACGCGGCCTTGTTCCACCAACAAAGGGCCAAAAGCTGCTTTTCTCCATTCATTGCCGCCAACAGATAGAGCACCTAATGTATTTCCGTGATAACTTTGTTTGCGTGCAATAAAATGTGTGCGTTGAGGCTGTCCAATTTCTAAAAAATATTGCCGTGCCATTTTCAAAGCTGTTTCCACGGCCTCTGATCCACCAGAGACAAAATAGCCTGCTTCCATATCTCCCGGTGCGCGTTCAATTAAAAAGTCTGCTAGCTTTTCAGCGGGTTCAGACGAGAAAAAACCTGTATGGGCATAAGCTAACTTATCAACTTGGTCATGAATAGCCGCGCGGACCTCTTCATTACTATGGCCCAAACACGAGACCGCAGCCCCGCCGGAAGCGTCAACATAGCGCGCGCCCTTATCATCTATTATATAGGGGCCTTCGCCTTTGACAGCGAGAGGTAGCTTGCCTGAAAGCGAGCGATGAAAGACATGGGTACCCATCGTCTTAATCCTTATTTTTTGCAGTTAAATTTTGTGAAACAGGCGCATTGATTGATGAGCTCGTCTTGGCTTGAGTTTCCCAATAGGTATCGAACTCATCCAACTGCGCTTTACTTTGTGCAACTTCATCCAAGATATCTTCGCCACCTTTTGAAATCATGATGGCGATTAAACTTTCCACCAAGGCCATATTCGCCGTTACGGATGGAAAGAAAGTCAGAGATTCATTTCGAACCACAAGAGCTCGGTCCTCAGGTGCACTTAAAGGCGTAATCTCGCTGTCTGTAAGCGTTATAATTCCTGCCCCTTTTGACCTGGCATAATTTACCGCATGGACTGCATCCCGGCTGAAAGGTGAAACAGTCATGGCAAACAAGACATCCCCTTCACCAATTCCACGCAACGCGTCTGCAACCGTACCGGCACGCCCATCAAGTATGTAAGCATTTGAACGAAACATGGTATAGGCATAATAAAATGAAAAAGCCACAGGATAGGAAATGCGCAATCCCATGACAAAAACACGTTTTGCGCTCAGCAAATAATCTGCGCAAGCTTCTAAATTTTCAGCACCACACCCGTGCAAACTTTGCGAAATATTAGCATGTGCATGATCTTCAATTTGTTCAATCAGTTGTGCAACATGACCTTTTTTGCCTTGAAGCCCCCGTGCACGTCCGACAAAATCATCTGGGGCCGCCCGCATGCGTTTTTGAAAAACTTCACGTAAATCATTAAATCCTTCAAAGCCCAAGGATTGCGCCAAACGCACCATTGTTGTGGGATGCACATCAGCTTCTTTTGCCAACTGCCGCATAGACATCAATGCAACATCATCGGCATTATCCATAACATAACGTGCCGCAGATTGAACTTGCGGACTCATCTGTTTGAAAAGATCGCCCATACGTGCTTTGAGAAGGTCGAAATCCATCGTGTAGTTTATCTCATGTGACTAAGTTGGAAACATCTTGAAACACTTAGACACAAGGAAAAACACTTTGCAACACTTGTTTCAGTCTCTTTGAGAATAAGAAACAATTGTTGCAGTTGCGAAAAGCTGAAATGGCGACTTCACAGCACGCTCTCACCTGATTATAATGTCTCAACTTTTTTTAAAAATACCTATGGATGGGTTCAATGGACATTAAAGATCATATTCGCAGCATTCCAGACTTTCCAAAACCTGGAATTTCATTCTATGACATTTCAACATTGCTGGCGAATCCAGATGCATGGAGTGTCGCCATGGGCCGTATGGCCAATATCGTAAGCCGTCACCAACCTGATATCCTAGCAGGGCTTGATGCTCGTGGTTTTCTTGTCGCTGCACCTCTTGCCCTTAAATTGGGTTGTGGTTTTACAATGGTGCGCAAAGCAGGCAAGCTGCCCGGTGAAACAATTTCCTATGATTATGATCTCGAATACGGGTCAAACACTGTTGAAATTCAAAAAGATTGTGTGAAACCAGGCCAACGCGTCGTGATCCTAGATGATCTTCTGGCAACCGGCGGCACATTAGAGGCTGCTATCAAGTTATTTGAAAACGTTGGTGCTGAAGTTGTTGGAACGGCTTGTATTATCGAACTAAATTTCCTAAACGGGCGCGAACGTCTGGGCGGCATTCCCTTTGATACGTTGGTCAGTTACGACGACTAATAGCCCCCAAGATCTTAAAAAAGGCCTTTCGGATAGATCTTCGGGAGGCCTTTTTATTGCACAGACACAATCAACGAGGCTTCACTCAGAACGACATTATTTAGGTTGCGGAAGATTTTCGTTAATTCACGTTCATTTTTAATCTTCAAGGGCTTGAAAGCCGCGCCGCCTATCAAACCCGCAATATCATTCGACAGATCACGTTCACTCGCAAAACATTTCACCGCTTCGACACCGCTTGGCGGGGTCATTTCAAATGAGAAAGTCATCGCAGAAGAAGGAATATGGCGCATAAACCCGCCTGTCATTTTTGCAGATGTCATAAAACGATTGGGTAAGATTTTAAAAATGGCTCCATCGGCCTGCAGATAAAAACAACTCAAGAAAGCATCACTTCCCGTGCGCACTGCCAAGATCATATTCTGCCCAATTTTAAACAAAGGGTTCTGACCTTTGTTACTCGATAGATAGAGATCAATTGGCCCAAGGGGTTGACGATTATCTACATCTATCGGTGCGGGTGGTGGCACGAGTTGTAGGTTTTTCGGTATTTCTGATTTAATCACGCGACCACGCCATGCAACAGATGAACCATTTGCACCCGTTAAGTTCAATCGAATTTCAACGGTTTGATCAAAAACCCAATAGCTTCCTTTCAAAATATAATCTTGTTTCTGATTACGTAAGACACCCGTTTCAACACTGGCATTCTTCAGCTGAAGTCCGCGAAATTTTTCTTCTTCAATAAAGAAGTCGCTGATTTCCATTGCGTTAATATTATGCGGGCCATTATTTGCAGCCGCGCGCAGATTATCCGCCAAAAGCCCCATAAAATAACGCCCGAAAGGGGTATGGACGCCTGAAACTTGATAACGCAAGCCTTGAACCATAATTTTTCGAATAGCGCTCACATCACGTAGAAGTCGCTGAGATGCTTTCTTTGCAGCGCCATTTATGGATAAGCCGCCGACAGTATTCTCAACACTTTCTTCTTTACGCTTAAAACTATTTTGACTGATCGACACAATCCGCCCAGTCTCAGTTTCCACCAGTTTATAGCTGAGAACGAGTCGCCCAGCTTTCAAAGACAGCGAGCCGACAGCCAATAAATCTGAGCGTGCCCGATCAATCAAATCACCTAAGGGATTGATGCTGTCTGAGCGCGTCCCCATTTCATTGAT
>Ga0209345_10005394_pt1 | contig 11881 bp, 9 predicted proteins | sample Cruoilmetagenom7_FD_187294 | JGI IMG/M metagenome (GOLD analysis project Ga0209345, IMG submission 187294) | Oil polluted marine microbial communities from Coal Oil Point, Santa Barbara, California, USA - Sample 7 (SPAdes) (version 2) | ecosystem: Environmental > Aquatic > Marine > Oil seeps ...
ACCGCATAGGGCCAGCGCCATCCACCCGCGCGGCTTCCAGCATTTCGTCGGGTATGGTCAGGAAGACTTGGCGAAACATAAAGGTGGCTGTGGCCGAGGCGATGAGCGGCACCGACATGCCCCAATATGAATTGAGCATATGCAGGTTGGCCACCACCTCAAAGGTGGGCAGAATGCGGACCTCAACCGGCAGCATAAGCGTGATGAAAATCATCCAGAAAAACCCCATGCGGAAGGGGAAGCGGAAATAAACGATGGCAAAGGCTGACATGAGCGAAATGATGATTTTGCCAAGCGAGATCATCATCGCCATGATGAGCGAGTTGGTCATCATCAGCCATACCGGCGTGGCGTTGCTGCCGCCTACGCCCTCAAACAGCACAGTTTTGAGGTTGGTGAAAAACTGATCGCCGGGCCAAATGGGCAGCGGCACTTGCGTCATCCGCACGGCCTCATGAGTGGAGGCGACAAAGGTTATCCAGATCGGGAAGGCCACAACGGCCACGCCGAGCAGCAAGGTGAGGTGCGCGAGCACGGTCACGAAGGGGCGGTTTTCAATCATCAGTATTCAACCTTTCGCTCGATATAGCGGAACTGGATCACCGTGATCACAATCACGATGCCCATCAGGATGACAGATTGCGCGGCCGAGCCGCCAAGATCGAGCCCGATGAAGCCGTCGTTATAAACCTTGTACACCAAGATTTCGGTCGCCTTGGCGGGGCCACCTTGGGTAATGGCATGAATAATGCCGAAGGTATCAAAAAACGCATAGACGATGTTCACGACCAGCAAGAAAAACGTGGTGGGGGTGATGAGCGGGAAGATAATGGTCCAGAAACGGCGGAGCGGGCCAGCGCCATCAATGGCAGCCGCCTCAATCAGCGATTTCGGGATGCTTTGGATCGCGGCGACAAAAAACAGGAAGTTATAGGCGATTTGCTTCCATGTGGCGGCAAACACCACCAGCGCCATGGCTTCGTCGCCATTAAGCTTGTGGTTCCAGTCATAGCCAACGGTATTGAGCGCATAAGCAAAAATGCCAAGTGTTGGATCAAACATAAAGACCCACAGCGCGCCCGCCACAACGGGCGCCACGGCATAGGGCCAGATCAGCATGGTTTGGTAGGCCATTACGCCTTTGATAATACGGTCCACCATAGCGGCCATTAATAGGGCAATGCCCATGGCCATACCGGCAACCGAAAGCGAGAAAATGGCGGTGCGGTTAAAGGAGGCGAGGTAGTATTTATCTTCAAACAGAATTTGGAAGTTTTCGAACCAGACAAATTCGGAGCTAAAGCCGAAGGCGTCTTCAATCAGGAAAGACTGATAAAGGGCTTGGCCAGCGGGCCACATGAAAAATATCAGCGTGACCGCAATTTGCGGTGCCACCAATAAAAAGGGCAGTATTGAAGGCCCAAAATGAACGCGCTTTAGCATATATCCCCCCTAGGTTGGCCCCCCGCCACACAGGCGGAGGGCCGATTTGTTTTAGTTATTGGCGCGGGCGAATTTAGCCAGCAGCGCGTTGCCACGCTCAACAGCCTCGTCCAGCGCTTCTTGTGCGGTTTTATCACCGGCCCAAAGTGATTCCATTTCTTCGTTGATCACATCACGGATCTGCACGAAGTTACCAAAGCGCAAACCGCGAGAATTGGCGGTTGGCGTATTTAGGCTCAGCTCGGCAATCGCCGTATCTGTGCCGGGGTTTTCATCATAAAAACCTTGCTCGCGTGAAAGATCAGACGCGGCTGTGGTAATCGGCACATAGCCGGTTTCCTGATGCCACCATGCCTGCAATTCCGAACCAGACAGGAAGTTCATGAAGGCCGCAACACCGGGGTAGTTGGCTTCTGGCTTGCCGCGCAGCACCCAAAGGGTTGCGCCACCAATAACCGAGTTTTGCGGTGCTTCGGCTACGTCTGTATCCAGTGGCAGCATGGTTTGGCCAAAGGCAAATTCAGCTTGGCTTTTCACGGAGCCATAATAGGCTGAGGAGTTCATCCACATGCCGCATTCGCCAGAGGTAAACAGCGAAAGGCTATCACCACGGCGGCCGCCGTATTTAAAGATACCGCTTTCTTGGCTGTCGGCAATAGATTGCAGACGGTTGGCAACGGCTTCGTTGTTAAAGACAAACTCGGTGTCTGTGCCTGCAAAACCGTTTTCTTGCGTGCCCATTGCCATGTTATGCCATGCGCCATAGTTTTCGATCATCACCCAGCTCTGCCAGCCGAAAGAGTAACCGCAAGTCATGCCGCTATCGAGCAATTTTTGCGCCGCAGCGTTTACTTCGTCCCAAGTGGTTGGTGCGGCTTCAACGCCAGCGGCATCAAAAGCGTCTTGGTTATACCACATTACTGGGGTGGAGGTGTTAAACGGCATCGAAAGCAGCTCGCCCTCGGATGTTTGATAATAAGATACCACAGCCGGCAGATAAACCGACTGGTCAAACGCGGTGTCGGTATCGTTCATCAGGTCTGAAATCGGGTAAACAGCGCCTTCGGCGGCCATCATCGTAGCAGTACCCACTTCAAAAACCTGCACAATATCTGGCTGCTCGCCTGCGCGGAAGGCCGCAACGGCGGCGGTCATGGTTTCGGTGTAGTTGCCTTTGTAAGACGGCACGACCACATAATCGCTCTGGCTGGCGTTAAAGTCAGCCGCAATGCGGTCTACGCGCTCGCCATTGGCGCCGCCCATAGCGTGCCACCACTGAATTTCGGTTTGCGCATAGGCGCCACCGGCAAAAGAAGCCGCCGTAACAGCCCCCAGAATATACTTAGAAATTTGCATTATCTTCTCCCTTTGAAGTTTGCGGTTTGGTCTTATTTTCGTTTCACGACACTTTTTTGATGCTTTCGTGACCGTTCTGTTTTGCCAACCAACCCTCCAGATGGTCAGCCTGTTCGGGTGCTAAATGCAGCCCAAGCTTTGTGCGGCGCCAAAGGATATCTTCAGCGGTCACAGCAAATTCGTGTTCACATAGCCAGCGCACCTCGGTAGCGGTAAGGCCAGCGCCAAAATCCTCCCCGAGGTCTTTTATGGCCTTAGCTTCGCCCAGCATGTTGGCAGCGTCTGTGCCATAGGTGCGGATCAGGCGCTGGGCGGTTTCGGGCGTTAAAAACGGATAGTCGGTTTGGAGGGCCGCTATTAGCTTGGGCACACCATCATGCGGGAAATCCCCACCGGGCAGCGCGGCCTTGGCCGTCCAGCCATCGTTACTATACGCAAAATGGCGCGCCATTTTGTTCATCGCCGCTTCTGCCAGCTTGCGGTAGGTGGTGATTTTCCCACCAAATACACTGAGCAGTGGTGCGCCGTCCTCATTCAAGCTCAGCACGTAATCACGCGTGGCTTCGGTGGCACTGCTGGCATGGTCATCATAAAGAGGGCGCGTGCCGGAGTAGGTCCAGACAATATCCTCTGGGTTGATTGGCGTATTGAAGTACTCCGAAGCGAAATTGCGGAGATAGTCGGCTTCCTCAGCGCTGCATTCAGGCTTTGTGAGGTCTTCACCCTGGTCGTGATCTGTCGTGCCGATGAGGGTAAAATCATCCTCATAAGGGATGGCGAAAATGATGCGGTCATCAGATCCTTGAAAGAAATATGCCCGGTCATGCTGAAAGTGTTGCTTCACTACAATATGGGAGCCGCGCACCAGCCGAACGCCCTCTTTAGTGTCGAGCTTAAGGGTGTCATTCAAAATATGCGCCACCCAAGGGCCTGCGGCGTTCACCAGCATTTTGGTGCGGATCATCCGGTATTCGCCCCCGGCGTCCAGCTCCACTTCCCAGTGATCCCCTCGTCGCTTGGCGGCAATCACCTTAGTGCGGGTCATAATTTCGGCGCCACGCGCTTGCGCATCCACCGCATTTAGCACCACAAGGCGAGAATCCTGCACCCAGCAATCGGAATATTCATAGGCTTTTTTCAGGAAGGGCTTAAGCGGCTTACCAGCCTCATCGTTTGTTAAATCCAGCGTCGCTGTGCTGGGCAAAATCTTCCGCCCACCGAGGTGATCATACATAAACAACCCAAGTCGGATCATCCACGAAGGGCGCATGTCTTTGTGCAAAGGTAAAACAAAGCGCATTGGCCAGCTGATATGGGGCATGTTGCATAATAGCACTTCGCGCTCGATCAAGGCTTCGCGCACCAGACGAAATTTGTAATACTCCAAATAGCGCAGCCCGCCATGGAAAAGCTTAGTCGAGGCCGAGGACGTGGCCGACGCCAAATCATTCATTTCAGCCAAGCCTACATTCAGCCCGCGGCCAGCGGCGTCCCGCGCAATGCCGCAGCCATTCACGCCGCCGCCTATTACAAAAATGTCGAACATGGTTTTTGACACAGGTTGTCCTGAAAGCTGTTTTCGCGCAGAGCATCGCTTTATTTTCGTTTAATGTCAAAATCTTTTCGTAATGTTCGGAATATGTTCGATTTATGCGTTTGACTTGACGGCAGCGAACATGCGTGTAACCCTTACGCCATTGTAAAAAGGAGCCGGTTTTGACCCTGTCTTTTCGCCAGAAAGAAATACTGAACATGGTTCGTGCCTCTGGGCGGGTGGAAGTTGACCCCCTTGCCGAATCACTTCAGGTGACCCCGCAGACCATTCGGCGAGATCTGAATGCGCTCTGTGATGAGGGGCATTTAACCCGCATCCATGGCGGCGCTATTTTGCAATCTGGTGTGGCCAACACTGCCTATGAGGCCCGCAAATCTATGTCGGCCGAGGCTAAGGCTGCCATTGGGCAACTCTGCGCGGATGCCATTCCGGATGATGCCTCTTTGTTTATCAATATTGGCACCACGACCGAAAGCGTCGCCCGCGCCCTGCGCACACGCCGAGACCTGCTGGTGATCACAAACAACCTAAACGTGGCCAACATTATGGCCGGAAATCCCAATTGCGGGGTCATGGTAACGGGCGGCATGCTGCGGCGATCGGACGGTGGATTGGTTGGCGAGCAAACGCTGGACGCGGTGCAGCAGTTTAAAGCCGATTACGCGATAATCGGCGCATCGGCGATTGATGAAGACGGTTCGCTGCTTGATTTTGATTACCGCGAAGTGCGGGTCTCGCAAGCCATTATCGCCAATGCCCGTAAGGTGTTTTTGGTCGCGGATGCCTCCAAGCTCACCCGCTCGGCGCCCGCTCGCATCGGCCATATGCGCGATATAGACGGCTTTTTCACAGATAAGCCGCTTCCTGCGCCGCTGGCGCAAATTTGCGGCCAACACGGCGTAGAGGTGCATTCTATCGGCTGATTCCGGCCCATTACGGGCATGTGAAAATGTTGTGGAATATTTTCCTTGCCTTATCATGGGAAGGGGCTGAAAATGGCGCCGCAGCTTTATACATCGTTCATGTTGAACAACTTAAGGAGTATTTTAATGCTACGTGCAAAATTAGGTTTACTGGCAACGGCCAGTATTTTTCTTCCCTCGGTTGCCTTCGCGCAGCTAAGTGTTTGCGGCGCCTCCCCAGCGGAAGTGCAGCCCTTTGGCGGCTTTGGCGCAAACGTGACATCTATTGCCGCGCCGGCTCAAATGGAAATTCAGCTCACAGCTGGTGTAAACAATTACCTTCAGTTCGAAGTTTCTGCCCCGACCGATGTGCGCATCGAGGCGACTGATACGAGCGGTGTAGACCCTGTTATGGTCCTGCTCGATACCTCCGGTAATGAGCTGGCCTCTGATGATGACGGTGGCGGCGGGCGCGCCTCGCGGATCGAAACCTCGCTGAACCCCGGCAGCTATTGCGCGCGGGTTTATAACTTCTCTTCCAATAGCGGCCCAACCACCGTGCAGCTTTCCCGCTGGGATATGCCGCCGATCACGCCAGGTGCTTCTTCCGGTGGCGGCGCTGCCGAGGCCTGCACCGCAGCAACCCCTGCTAACCCGATCGCCTTTGGTCCTATCAATGCGGCAGTGGCTGGCGGTGGCGAGATCAGCTTTTCGCGCACGGGCGCTATAACGTATCACCGCTTAACAGTGGATTCACCGCTGGGCCTAACCATTACGGCTAAAAATACCGAAGCGGACCCCGTTTTGCGGGTGTATGATAACGCGGGCAATGTCGTAATTGAAAACGATGATTATGACGGCTTGAACTCGCAAATTGACATGCAAACGCCGCTGCAATCCGGCGATTATTGCATCGCCGTGAGCGCGCTATCTGATGGTGAGCAGCAGATCGACGTGGTTGTGCGTGAATTTGATGAGCAAGCCTTCCTGAATGCGCGCTATGCGTCTGGCGAGGCCTCGCCTCCCATTGGTGGCAGCTATCCCATTGATACGGTCGGGCTCATTCAGTCCGCATTCTCCGGCGATGTTTTGGTTGGCAAAGATGCCCGTTGGTTGATGTTTGAAGTATCTGAGCCATCCCTGATGCTTATTCAAGGTATCGGCAATGGCGGCGCAGATTCGCAGCTCTATCTCTATAATGACCGCGGGCAACAGCTCGGGTTTAACGATGATAGCGGGCTTGGTGGCAACTCCACTCGCGATAGCCAGATTGCAGCCGAGCTTTACCCTGGCCGCTACCTCGCCGCCGTGTTGCTTTATAGCTTTGAAGAAGGGTCCCCCAGCGAGCCGGTGCGGGTTTCTTTCCAGCGCTATGTGCGCGCGCAGTAAAAGCTGAAAAATTTAGATCAAGGCCCGCCAACTGGCGGGCCTTTTTCGTATGGCCATTGCCACCGCAGAAGCCGCCTGTCTGTTTTGTGCAAGTCAACAGCGCGGTAAAATACAGGCACGCTTTGAGATCTTATTCGGGCCTAATGGCAAGAGCCTTGCGATTGATCGTGCCGACAGAATTTGCGGAACCTGCGCCTTGAAAGGGTGAGGCCGTCTCATGCAATTGGGGCACAACATGGGCTATGCTAAGGGTTGCGAAAAAACTGCCCCGGTGTTTTTCCCAATGATCGCTTGAACATAGCAATAAACGCACTTTGGGATTGATAGCCCATATCAAACGCCAGTGCGGTCACGCTTTGACCATTCCCCAGCGCCTCAATCGCCGCCAGCAAGCGCACTTTTTCGCGCCACTGGCCAAAGGTATATCCGGTTTGGGACTGGAAAAGCCGCGCCAGCGTGCGCTCAGAGCTGCCAACAACCCTCCCCCAGTCGGCAAGCGCGCGCTGATCTGCCGGATTTTCCCGCAACGCATCCATGATTTTCTGCAACCGTGGGTCATCCGCAACGGGCAGGAAAAGCGGCGCACTGGGCAGGTCTTTCACCTGATCCAGAATCACCTCGATCAGGCGTTCATTCGGTCCGGGTTGGTCTTGATCATCCATTTTTGCGGCGTAGAGGATCAGCTCGCGCAGCAATGGTGATATGCTGACAACGCAACAGGTGTCGCGCATCTGCACGCTGTCGGATGGTTTGAAAAACAGGCTGTGGGTGGAAACTGCGCCACGCACGGTAACTTCATGCATGGTTTGCGCGGGCAGCCACACGGCCTGATTCGTCGGCACTACCCAAATGCCCATATCGGTTGCGACTTCCAAAATACCATTGCTGGAAAACAGCAATTGAGCCCGGCGGTGACAGTGAAATGGCACATAGGTTGGGCCTTTGGCGTCGCGCACACTGACGGAAACCGCCCGTTTGTTCAGCCGCGTTCCAGCGCGACTTGGGCTAAAAGTTTCCATTTCTCGTCCTCATTATGTCTGTTACGCGCTATTTATTGACCTTCTGGGCGGTATTAGTCAATGTAAATCATTCCTATTAAGATGGGGAACAGAGTGTACGATGCCTTGGGGAGGGAGGTCGCAGTTAAATTCTGTGTGTTCGCCTGACATCAGGGCGCTCTATTCATCACATAATTTTATAATTGTCGCATAGGGGTTTTGAGCCCTATGCCAACAGGAGAAGCTACATGAGTGAAACAGGAAAATGCCGCTTTACGGTGGAAGAAATGACCGGCATTTGGGGTATCATCCCAACCACCAGTACCCCCGAAGCGGCAGACCCGAATTATGACGGCATCGCGGTTGATACAGACGAAGCGCGGCGCGCCGTTAACCTGCTGATTGACGACGGTGCTGACGGCATCCTGACCAACGGCACCTTCGGCGAAGAAGCGACGCTGACATACGAAGAGTGGAAAACCTACGTCACTGCTGTAATCGAGACCGCCAAAGGCCGCATCCCGATCTTTATTGGCACAACCATGCAAAGCACGCGTGAAACCATCGAGCGCATGAAGTTTGTGCGTGACCTTGGCGCCACCGGCACCATGCTGGGCCGCCCAATGTGGTGCCAATTGTCAGCCGAAGCTATGCTGGAATATTACACCGATTGTGCCAAGGCCGTGCCTGAGCTGGCGATTGTCATTTATGACAACCCCGAAGCGTTCAAGGGCCGGATCACCGCCGAGACTTATGCCGAGCTTGCGAAAATTCCACAGGTTGTGGGCGCAAAATACATGGGCGTGGATGATCTCTACCACGATTGTATCGCAGCGGTTGACGGGCGCATTCGCCTGCTGACGCTGGAGCGCGATTGGCTTGAGGCCCGTGGCCATTACCCTGATCAGGCCATTGCTGCCTGGGCTGGTTCCGCAAGCTGTGGCATGGCGCCCTGCACCAAAATCCGCGATCTTGTTATGGGTGACCATAAGGAACAGGCCGAAGCCCTGACCAAGCGGATTTTCTGGAGCTACGAGACGTTCTTTCCAAATAACAGCTTCAAGGAGTTCTCTAAATACAACATTCCCCTTGAAAAAGAACGTTTCAACGCGGCAGGTTACATCAAAGCTGGTCCAACACGCCCACCCTTCGGTCTGATGCCAGAAAGCTATCTGGCAGGCACGGTTGAGGCTGCGCGCCGTTGGGTTCAAATTAGCGACGAAGTCCGCAATGGTGATTTCGACGTTTAATTTGCTAAACCTAACAGTTTGGCACCCTAATTAAGGCGCAGGCGGGGCAACCCGCCTGCGCTACACAGGTCAAAACAACGCCGAAAATGTGGCGAAACTAATTGACCACCAAAATTGCGGCCGAAACTCCGGCTGTGAAAAACCAACAGAGAGGAATACCATGTTTAAGAAACTTGCAGTAATGGGCACAATCAGCCTTTCACTATTCTCGATGTCTGCCCCGGTATCGGCAGATGAAGTGACCATCAAAGCCGTCAACGCCTGGCGTGCGGGCTCTAACATCTCGGTGCGCTATGAAGCTTGGCTAGAAGAGCTGAACGAACGCGGCGAAGGCATTGTTGACGTTGATTATATCGGTGGTGCACCAGCGATTGGTAGCCCCACACAGGTGGTAAAAAAGGTTCAGGCCGGCGTATATGGCATGGTTCATGTAACCGGTGGCTGGTACACGAATGTTCTGCCTTCTGCTGAAACTTTCAAGCTGTCCGAAGTCGATGTGTCCGTGTTGCGCACAAACGGTGGTTTTGAGTATATTCAGGCCCTGCATGAAGAAAAAGGTCTGTACTATCTTGGTCGGGTTTACGACACCTCGCCCTATTATCTATACCTGAACGAACCCATTGAAGGCGCTGATCTAAGTGGCCTGAACATCCGGGTTTCGCCCGCCTATAAAGAGTTCTTCTCCGCACTGGGTGCCTCTACACAATCCGCACCGGTTCCCGAGGTTTACACCTTGATGGAACGCGGCGTGATCGACGGCTTTGGCTGGGTTGCTCAAGGTTTGTTTGACTATAGCTGGGATCAGGTTGTGAAATACCGCGTTGACCCTGGTTTCTTCACCGGCAACGCTCATATCATTGTCAATAAAGACCTTTGGGACAGCATGACACCCGAACAGCAGGGCTTTATGACCGAAATGATCCTTGAGCTGGAAGCCGAAAACTACACGGTTGCAGAGCAGGACGCAGTGGAAATCGCAATGATGGCGGAAGCCGGTATTGAAACCATCTCATTGTCGCCCGAGCAAGCCGCTATCTGGACCGAAACAGCACGTCGTGTTGGCTGGGAAACAGCCTATGAAGTCAATGCTGAGGTAGCCGAAAAGCTTGAGGGATATTTGACCCAAGATTAGTGTCATCGTGGTGCCGGAGCAATTCGGCACCACAGCCATAACCACCGGGAGCAAGGGTGAAAATGAAAAAAGTAATGGAAATATACGGTAAGTTTGTAGAGATTTTGGGTCTAACTGTGGGGGCGTTGGTTGGCATGATCGCCATCATGATCTCTCTAAATATACTGCTGCGTCTGTTGGGTATTCAGACGATTGAATGGGTAAATGAAATGGCAGAATACGCGCTGTATGTCAGCGCCTTTATCGCCGCCCCATGGGTGCTACGCCTTGGACAACATATTAGAATAGACATTCTTTCTAATACCTTACCTCGAAAGGCGGCCTTCTATCTTGATCGTCTTGTAGATCTGCTCGGTTTGGCGATCTGCCTGACAATCGCCTATTATGGCACCATCGCGACTATTTCTGCATATGAAAGCGGCAGCGCGATTTACAAAAATATGATCGTTCCGGAATGGCCCGTACTGGCGTTTATTCCACTTTCTTTCGTTATGCTCTCAATCGAATTCATCTTGCGCCTTGGGACCGATCCCAATGCCGAATTGGAAACTGCCGCTAAATCGGGGGGGTTCTAAAATGGAATGGTATTTTGCACTTATTTTGATGCTTGGCATGGTCGTGGGCGGTATGTTCCTCGGGTTGCCTGTAGCGTTCTCTTTTCTTGGCGCTAATATCGTCGGTATGCTGGTCTTCATGGGCGGCACGGGGTCACTGGAGTTTTTATCCGGTGAAATGTACGAATCCGTAGCACGTTATGCCTTCTTGCCGATTATCTTGTTCCTGCTTATGGGCGAAATCTTGTTTCAGTCCAAAGTTGCCTTTCGCGCGATTAACGCAGTGGATAAGCTTATCTCAAAAATGCCAGGACGGATGTCGATCGTATCTATCGCCGGGGGCACGATTTTTTCGTCGCTAACCGGGTCCTCCATTGCCAATACGGCCCTGATGGGCGGCGTGTTGCTGCCGGATATGCTGAAGCGCGGCTACGCACCCAGCATTGCGATGGGGCCGATTATGGCCACAGGCGGTATCGCCATGTTGGTGCCACCGTCGGCTTTGGCCGTGCTGCTGGGCAGTCTGGCCTATATCCCGATCGCATCCTTGTTGATTGCGGGTATTTTGCCGGGCATCCTGATGGCCGTGGCCTTTGTTGCCTATGTGCTGATCATCTGCACGGTGCGCCCCGATCTGGCACCCGCAGCTGAAGAAACTGAAACCCTGACCAAAGCCGAGCGCTGGAAGCCATTTTTGATCTACGTTGTACCCTTGATGGGCATCTTCGTGGCCGTGGTTGGCAGTATCTTTGGCGGCATCGCGTCACCAACAGAAGCCGCAGCAATTGGTTGTGTGGCAGCTGTTATTGCCTCGATGGCTTATCGGTCACTATCTTGGCCTGTGCTGAAAACCTCGTTGACAGAAACGGCGAAAGTGGCTGTGATGATTTTGCTGATCATCGCCGGATCAACTACATTCTCGCAAATCCTGTCGGTTTCAGGCGCCACTCAAGGCATGCTGGAATATATCGAGACTCTGGAATTCACCGCCTTTAGCGCCGTCTTCATGATGCTGCTGGTGCTGATTTTCCTTGGCGCCTTTATGGACCAGGTCAGCATGATGCTGCTAACGCTGCCCTTCTTCTTGCCGATTGCACACGCCCATGGCGTTGACATGTTGTGGCTTGGGGTGCTGTTTTTGGTCGTGATGGAGGTCAGCCTGATGACACCGCCATTCGGGCTACTGCTATTCGTGATGCGCGGCGTGGCACCCAAATCCATCTCGATGATGCAAATATACGGGGCAGCATTCCCGTTCATCATGCTGGAACTGGCAGTGCTGTTCTTGCTATTCTTGGTGCC